>JAAUXU010002767.1_pt1 | contig 53743 bp, 50 predicted proteins | sample 7278151 | NCBI WGS metagenome assembly JAAUXU01 (sample SAMN14350113, study PRJNA611818) | marine sediment metagenome | isolation source: surface marine sediment (1.8m) | place: French Polynesia: Moorea | collected 2018-08
ATCTCCCCCTCCCCCCCCCCTTGTCGGGTAATTAACTGGGGAAGAAAAATACCAGCGCTGTCAACGCCTTCTAGAACGGCTTATCTGAAGATCGTCTTTTCCACTGACAGAGACAAACACCATTGAATCATCTTCCTCTCCCTCCCTCAGGAAGGATGTGAGTATTTTTTTTTCCTCCAGGCTGCTACTGTTTTGAGGCAAGACACTCAAAGCAATGCGGGAAAATGAGAAAGATTTCTTCGAAGATGTTTTTTCCTGGGGATTTGAGCTGTTCTCACCAATCAGTCAGTGCTTGTTTTAGGCTGACGCTGTCGATATCTCTTCCCCCTTGCCTGAAGTTGCTGCCGCTTGGCGAATCCTCCTCGTCCTCCATTTTCTTGCCTTTTAAGCTCAAAGACTTCTTCTACTCTGAGTGTAACTTCTGCGCATGCTCTCTCAGCCCGAGTTCAGGCCTTGGCGCATGCGGAACAGCAACTGCCTACTTTTATAGAAAAAAAATCAGCATTGGCGCGCAGCACCCAGGGTGTGCGCATGCACGCACGTATGTATACAACAGACCCACTCTGATAAGCTTGAGCGAGTCAATGTAACGTGAGGGCCTCAAATGAGTGCGAGCTCCTCACAGCCACGATATGAGAAACAATGCATAGCACTTGATATCTTCATCTTTTTCTTTGTGGATCACACGTCGCGATAACCAGGCTCTCCCAACAATAACAGGTCTTCGCGGGGGTTTGGGTTACACACATTAGCGACCGTAAAAGGGAAAGGAGCAAAAGGGTAGGGGGTGGTGTAACTAGAGACAGAGCGAAGTGGAATCGTTATGGCTACAGCGCAGTTCCAGACACGAGCAGTTAAGCTGATATGTGGAACAATAATCGGTCAGTTGGCTGTGACCGGACGAATTTCGACTTTGAAGACAATGCACGACAGCTCCGAGGAAACATCAGAGGATGATATGACTAAGAGCTGACACTGTTAGCTTCGAACAGTCAGGCTCCAATTCCTTGTTGCAATTCTTGACAAATGTTTGCCCAGGCCCTAGAACTTCAAGTCGGGTTTGCATAGGCGAAAATTAGTCATACGTAAAGAAAAGCATGTGTCGAGGGCGACTGAGTGAGACGTGGGATTAATAAAACAGAGCTTCTCACGAAAGTAACGTTGCTAAGTGTGTACCACACCTAAATGTGTCAAGCATGTCTGAACAATCCACAGGCAGCCATAAATCTATTTGATCTATGGTCACACAAGTCAATGTAAATAAGAATCCCTGCGACGTTTGAAGTTCGTAATTCGCCAAGCCAAAGCGGACACCAGCATAAACATTTGACATCCAGAGGAGGATGAAATATGCCAGGGGGGGAGGGCGGAGCGGGGCAGAATCCGCACCTAGAAGAAGTAGGAAAGTGGATGATTTGAGCACTCGAGTGAGAGGCCAAACCTCAAGATGGTCGTCACGATGGCGGTGGCAGTCAACTGCTGAGCAGCAGCAACCAAAGCGCTTTGCTGCATTGATGAGCTCGGTCTACCAGTCCTTCAGAGCGGAATTGTGCCACACAAAAGTTTCTTTCTTATCCCCTTAACGGGAACCAAGCCAGTTTCGTGTCTGCCCGAGCGTGATGGAATGCACGGAAAGGCGTTCTTTGCAGGCAAAAAAAATCCCCAATATTCATCACTCAAAGTCCAATTTGCCTCTTACTTAGGCTAAAAGACAGGGGGGGCAACAGCTCTTGGCGGGCCCGAAAGGAACTAAACTACCTTTTCAGATAAGGCTTGTGTGCGTGGACTTCATTTCCCCCGACGCACAACGGTGTTTCAGTGGCCGAGACCTTGGGGCAGCTCAAGCGTTCAGCTCAACTTTCTATGGGACATGCGTCAAGTGCAGAAGGGGGCACTCAACAGTGGGTCCTGTGAGACATGCGGACAAAAGGCAATTTTTTTTATGTAGAGATAAGGCACACGTGCTTCAGCACTGGGGAGTAGCACTGACCTTTCAGCTTCAATTCATCTCCTACGGACAAGGCTGAGTCTCCTGTGGAATTGAGTACTTTTGTTTCAGGACCTTCTCCAAATAGCCGCTCACCGGCAATGAGCACTACTTTCCAGGTGGACTGGGACATCACCTTTTCCAAGTAGTCACAAGTACAAATCAGACAACTTTTCGTGCACCATACATGCTTCAATGTGTGCTGTATAAGCAAAACAGAAGGACAAGCTGGGTTTTTTTTTCCAACTAAAAATGTTACTACGTAAATGACTGCTGATAAGCGTGGTAACTGCTGAGCAAGTTCATTCCGGTGCAGAGTAATTTTTGCCAGCAAAAAGGTTAAACTCTCTTTACATTTGCAATGAAACTGAACATGATCTGTCAAAAGAGGTAGGGGGAAGTTGAATTGTATTATACTGTCAAGAATTAAGTGAGGCTCAGACAATTGATTGGCTTCAAATTAAATTTTTTGGCAAGCCCAAAAGTCTTGGCTAAAAATTAGAACCCGGTTCCGTTCCAATCAGTGCTGTTTTTTAGCCAGGCTGGAAAAAATACCGCCTATGCGACTTTGCTGCTCGCCAATTTGACTTTTTGGCAGAGATTTATAGCGCCAATCCTGCATGTACACAGTCTGCATGGGTGCCAGCATGCACGAATGTACGTACGTGGAACATAAACCCCTGTGGAGAAGCGGGTAACATTTTCCGGGAATGCAGCCATTGTACTTGTCCAGATTTCACTCCATCCAGGACTTGAGAATATGCCGGTGTGGTACACAAATATTTGTCCGTCTAGCAGCAGCACAGACAACGATATCAGTACAGACCTGTACTGTTATTTCGTCCGTACAACTGCCTCTACATGAACAGAAGCTGATATCAGTCATTTCTCAGTGTAGGCAAAACAGTCACATTGCGACTAACTCGAATGGACTGACGCTAAGAATGGCTATAGAAGCAGATCATTGGAGCTCCGATCGACATCACCTTCCAAACCAATAGGACCACCAGCATGAGGTCAGTCGGGCTTTTGTCATCTCCGACGAACCGATGGACATATCTGATCAGCAAACAGACTGGATACGATCGCTCTGGCTGCAAATAGGGATGGCCAATGGTTCTGACGAGCCTTCGAAAAGAAAACCGTGCGAAAACGTACCTAACTTCAGTAGGCAGGGCGCGCTCAAAGTTGGGAAATGACGCCAGAATTTTACTTTATGATGCTGAAGAGATTCATGATCAAATAGCAACTTTCTAGTGACATATGACGCCTGCGGTCTCTGCGGAAATTTTGGGAGCGTTCCAAACTCAAGATGAGGAGCAAGTTGTTTACGTAGATAGAGCTGGTGAAAGTACAGCCGAGCGTCAATTTAGCCAGTCACCTTCAGCTAATTCAAAAGCTGCAGTTAGGTCAAGTTTGCTCACCAAACTTTTACTTCATAGAGAGTCTCGATTCAATCAAATTTAGGGAGATTTCAAACTCCACTTTAACAAACTTCACTTCTGCTCCTCCTGCACGTAAAATGGGCTAATCCTCTTACTACCTGTGCTGCAGGCCTCGCATTTGGCATTTCACCAAGTCTAAATGTCCGGTTCCACAACGTTTATTGGATTGTGTTCTGATTTGTTGCCAACATGGACCTGACAACGCAAAAGGAGATGCGAAAATATCTTACGCATGCATTAGGCAGGTTTCAAAGACAAAAAAAACAAGCAGGACAACCGATTTCTGTGAGTAACATGATGTAAATGGAGAAGCCTTACTGAGTCTGGACTGAGAAGGCAAATTTGATTTTAGACAAGGGCTTCACTTTTTTCAGCTTTCCGCTGCTGACCGATGCCTCGACTAAATCAAAGTTCAACTGTGCATTGAAGCAGGAAAAAAAGAAGGAAGCTTCAACCGAGTTTCCCCCTGCCTCCGCATGTCAGCACTGCGCGTCTCGAAATGCGCATGTAGTCCGTAGTCTTTGGTGTGATGCACGTAAGCTTGGGCGGGCGCACGCATGGCACCACACCTGTACCTGCAGTAATCAGATACGGCCATGCGGCATCGCAATCATGACTTGCACTTGCAAATTGCACACTTCTCCTTGAAGGAATAGGCCCCTAATGGGTGGACGCAATCTTGTGCAAGCCTTGGGCAGAAATGAAGCGACCTTCAGGGAGAAACACCTATTGTCCCTTGCATTCCTCTCATTGGTCTGCATGCAAATGTACCTTGCATTGGCACATCACAGCGTAAGCATAAAATGCAGAAGCTTTCGTCTTGGAATTTGCGTGCTAAAACTGTGGCGGTATTTTGAAAAAAACAAAACAAAAAAAGTCTTCCCGCAACTGCTTTGACATTTGTCACAAGGCCAAAAAGAGAGGGGGGAAGGTAAAAAAGCGGCAGAGATTTACTGAGCTGAACAGGGAGAAGAAGTGCGACGCGGGCAGAGCTTGCGAGCCATGCAACTTCGGAGATTCTTTTTTTTTCTCCATTCAACGATTCCCCGAGAGTAAACAAGCAGCCTCATTCTTGACAAAACCTCTTCGAAACGGGGCCACTGTCAGAAAACGCTGCGACGCAATAAATGCGTACGCGCACCCCGTACGCAGTGAAGACGTCAGCTGAAGAGAAAGAGGAGGAAAAGAGAAAGAGACGATGACGCCATTTCTCTGGACAGATTGCACCGATGTCTCAAAGCTGAGGGAGATGATTTTGGCGCATGCAATTATTGTGGCCTCAATGGCCAGCTCAACACGCACTTTCTCTCCATTGAGTCGAACGGAGCCTGGAAATCGTGTTTGGGCCTCCTCGACCGTGCAAAACGTTACTATCAGTGAATATCTGCAAAACATAACACGTATAACGTCGGCCTCAAAGGGTGTGAAGAAAAGTTTTCTTCTCAATCTCATTTGCCTAAACAAAGTCTCTCCTCTCTTTCTCGCTCTTCTGCATCGCTCCAGGATGGATGATGACTAGAGGAGGGAGCTGAGAGGGAGCATTGATCTTGCTGCGCAAAATCCTGTCCCAGAAAAAAAAGGGCGACAGACAAAAAAGTAATCCTGCCTGTCAACCCGGAGTCGTTCGTTCGCCTGCCCGGCTTGCGCGCCTCTCTCAGGCCGCCTTTATACGCAGTTGTTACGTGAAGAGAAGTATGCACCACTACTGGGGAACGTCATGGGCTGACGTATGTGGCATCGGGGAGAGAACAGAACAAAGAACCCAGGCTGTTGTTTCGGTAGAGCGTGCGAACCCTTCGGATGCATATGTGCATGGTAGGAACTGCGTCATTCGAGGAAGTTTTCTTTCATCCACGCGGCGTCAGAGTCACAACTGCACAGTCTTAATGTGCAGGACTCTGCATTAATAACAAGTGTGCTTAGCGGGTGTAAAAAAAACGCTACATCAGCCGTGGGGACGGAATCACCTTGCTTCAGCAGGTGGGTGCGCGCAAGCACCTGCGCGCCCCATACATACGCACATGCAAAGCTTGCCCGCCAGGTATTTGCTAAGGTGGAAGGAGATAACAATATTTGCATTGACTGAGTGAGTTTTTTCTCCTCTAAAGTCATTTACATAAATGCTTTTCTTTCATCTGCCTCCTTCAGAGCTTCAGCGTTGCTAGAAGACGGAGAGACATCTGCTGCCTGTGAAAACAAGCTTGGATACAGGAAAAAACCAAGAAAAATACATTTTTTATGAATGTAGGTCCTGTCCTGTTTTCGTGTAAAAAAGACGACATAGTCAGAGTCCTGTCAGACAAAGAAAATGGACCAGTTCGACATAATTTTGCGGAGCGAGCAGCTTACAGTGTCAACGCGACTCTCATCAGTCTGCGTATTTGGCAAATGTTAACGCCATACACAATTATATCGCTAGAAACTACGAGCAAGCATTGCAACTCACTGCATAAGACAAAAGAAGGAGCTTTAGGGTTTTGTGGAAGCTCCCGAAACTCACTCCTTCCCCCATCCCCCAAAATGTTCACCAGTGGAAGAACTTCATGACAATGGACACGTGGCTGACGGTGCTAGTTTGCCTTCAGCTTCACATGGATGTCGCTTTTTTGAGCTCGCTTAAGAGAAATTTTTGTCTACAGGCTAAAAGTGAGAGAAAGCACTGACAGGCCTGACAGGAAGGTGGGGCCAATTACGATTCTTGCGGGGATTGCTTCAGTTCTTGCACTGCAGACAGGAGGAGACAAAGAGCAGCGATTCTGCAAAGTTTGCAGGAGATGTGTTCACAGCATTGGTTGGATACCACCTACATGCATGAGCTGAACATCAAAAAAGGACCCATTTGTACCCGCGGAGGTACTTTCTGACAAGTCCTTCACTTCTTCCAGTTGTCCTCCGGCACAATGCCTCCATCGTCATGGTTTTCCTCTTGCCCTCCTTCATGCCTCCCAACGACATGCACACGCACCCTCCCGCTCCGTTCATATACCCTCCCTTGTCCCCCAAAACTTCCTTTTCCCTATCGGACATTCTTTGTGACTCACACTGAACCTAATACGTGTGCACTACGTACCAATATGTCCGCTTGTGCATAGACATGTAGGCGTCGAGTATAGGAGGCCCATGGTGAGCATGGAAGTCAGTGCTAAGCAATGGGACGACGATTGGGATCTGGCTTCTTAAGCTATCCTTTAACGCGGAGTTGAGGATGGACTGAGGTGGCCTAGATATTAAATACCCCTTTGCTCAGACCCGGGGGAAAATGAACTCTGGAGACTCACGTACATTGGTAGATCGGTGAGCAACGTGAGGGACGAGTCTTGGTGGGAGAAAGCTGGCGTCAGTCCGATCCGAATTGGCGTCGTCCCGCACAAGCTCTGGGTCCGGGTGCTCGGGGTCGCGGGTCTTTTTGGGTCCGGCGATCAGCGCCACCCGCTTCTGTCTGTCTGTCCCTCTCTCCTCTATACTTTTTATGTAAGGTTTGTTGTGTCTGCTGGGAACGATTTCCTGAGAGTGCTAGCGACTGCGCTGGTGCTCGAGTGAGAGGAGGAGGCGGAGGAGTGGCGTGAAGAGTGCAGCAGCTGCTACAGCAAGCGAGAGAACTCAGTCAACTCAGACAGGCCGGGGCAGCAGAAGTGGCAGCAGCAGCGGCGGGGGCACCAGCACGGAGCTGGAGCGCGCCCCGACGCACGCACACACGTCACAGACGTCTGCCAGAGTCGTGGAAGAGGTCCAAAGACGCGACGTCTCTTCATTGAACGGAGCACATGATCGATAGGACCCCAAATGCTCAGCTAGGGGTCGACGCCTGAATATAAGAGATCTAAAAAGTCCAATTTTCGTCAGGAGAGTGGGGACAAGCACGTTGGTCAACACGGGATTGATCTTCTCAGTGATACCGGCGTACAACGTCACCGACGCGACCACGATCAAAAGCTTCATGCATCGTTGCGGGTGTAGAAGTCGCTGGCTAAGAAACTACAATTGTCCCGTCCCCTGCCCTAAGCCTTCCACATTCACGAGCGCGCTCAGGTTTTTTTCTCTTCTTTCCCTCTTTCTTTCTTTCTTTCTTTCTCTCCGATACCCCACGGTCTTTCCTCTTTCTTTTTTACTAAGTGCGTCTCTACGTTGCTACACAGAACGCTGAGAGAGTCTCTCAATGGTCTTCCTCTTTGTGGGTCTGCAATATTGACCCTTCGAGGACCGCTGTCATTGTGTGGAGCCGTAAATGCGGACCCATCTAGACTGCGGATTGAGAGCAAGGTAAATAGAAGGAATGAAGATCAGGCCGGGCCAGCCTCTTCCTGCACGCCCAGGCGGCAGCAGTGACGTAGAATGGTGGGCGGGAAGTTCGAATTTCACCACACAAATACAACAGACAGAGGTGTTTGATTTTTGCAACTGTCTTGGACGAGGATGCGTTGTCTTGTCATGGAGTTTAGGAGTTGTTGTGCTATTTTTACAATCTAACACCACAAGACAAGCTCTTGCAAGCAGGTATCACCCCGACTGAATTACAACTCATCTCTGTCCCTTTTCTAACCAGCATTGTTCTGTTTATTTATTTCTCCTAGTATTGACTCGCCTCTGGCCAGGACCAGTAAAAGGTAAGAAGGTGACCCAGCCCCAGGTGTACACAAAAATGCTTTTCAACAGTGACCCGACCTCTGAGAGATTACATTTAGGACACTGACAACTGGAGCACTCACACAATTGGGACATTGGTGAATAAGCTAGACCCATTTTTTAAATATTTTTCTGCGTGCTGTACAGTTTCGTGAGATGGATGGTAACTTTTGGGGTCCCCTCTGGTCTTCGTGGGTTGACTATTTACTGCAACTCTGCCTTGGCAAAGCAGTGATGAAAAATGGGAGGACGTAGAAACATTCATGACAGAGTGGGTCAAAAAGATTATTTTTTTAAAAATCCATTTACTACGTCACTCAGTTTGGTATTCGGCAACAAATTCAAGATGCACTGAGATTTATTTCAAAGTTTTCGTTTCTGGTTGCTGAACTACTGGTTAGGTTTGGTCATTTTAGGGGATTCCTGAGTGCCCCAGTTGTCCGGAAAATCCTTTCGAACATTGTGCGCGGGCCAAATGATATTGCCAAGGTCGGTCTCATTTTGTCCAGGCCACTCGAGCCAGAATGGACGTTATTAATTTTAAGCTCTCAGGCCTGCTCCCACTGCGATCTCTTCCCCTTTCAGGTCCAGCTAAAGCAATCGAGCTTGAGCTGCCATGCATTACGTAGGCATAAAGGGCCTCTTTCTACAGTCCAGCCGGCTCCTTGAGTTCCCTCCTCAGCAATGGCTGCTCTCCGCTGAGTTTGCATACCAAAAGATAAGGAGAAGGTCAGCGTGGCCCAGAAGTCTTTTTCACGGGGAGGCATGCTAAAAAAAAAGTCAGACGTATTAAAAGTGTAGACTGCTGCCCAAGGGTCTTTTGTTCTCTCCTTGCTGATGGGGAGTTCTTTTTTGCCGAGTTTGCACACATGAACACATCGCAAAGGTTGGCAGTCTGGAAGTCATAATGAACAACAACCAAGGGCATACTAACAGTGCAGATAGCTCCGTCTGTTCTTTCCTTGCCATTTTCTCCCAAGTTATCATGCCGAGAAGCTGTCGTGGTCATTCTCGGCCAGGAGCCATATCAAAAAGCCAGAAAAAACCTACCAGAGTACATAAAGGCTGTTCCTTGTTCCCTCTCTGGCAATAACCATCTCGTGACGACTCGTTATACTCAAGACACCAGTGGCTGTCGCTGTGTCAAGCCAGAAGCAACTATCTTAAGCCCTAAAGCCCAGCCAAAATGAGTTCTGCTGAAAAGTAGAAATTGCAGTACCGACCAGTGCACGTGTCTCTGGCTACATTGCGCACAGATGAACTTGGGCATCGAGGCTTTTGTCAGAACTTCTTCCACAGTATACAGAAGAAAGCCTGCACGCCCCAGTTTATATGTGCAACAGGTGGCAGCATGGCAATAGACGTTTCTCCACAGGATTATAGAAAACGTCATCAAAAGTTGGTAAAAAGAAAAAACTGAAACGAACCCCAAAACCAAAATACCAGCGAAATCCTTGGTATGCTATTGTACCAATTGAATTCGTTGCTGGGAGCCCCCTACTCTGCCTCTGAAATGACCAGTTCAATCTTTCTGAGACCTACAGCGTTCCTTTTAGACTAAATGACAGATGGTGGACAGAAAATGCTCAGCACTGCCCTCCAGAACAGAGATAAATCGGCAAGTTTTGCCAGCTACAGATGCATCACAGGAAAGGATAGAACGCACATCCAAGTGGACAGACCATTTTATTCACGAGGCCTTTGAAAAATTACCGACAGTTTGCCGAGACTTTTGGGTGGAGTGTTTGTCAAGGCCTTCGTCACCTCGGCCGGGACAAGATGTCATATTGACAGAGAAACTGTCTGTATGGCAATGAAAAATTGAACCATCTTCTTTGGAAGAAGAAGAAGTCGTTCAGGGATCAACTGTCAAAACACTCCGAAGAGAGTGACACAAATGGCAGAAGGAAGGAAAACCACAATGGAATTTTAAAGAAAAAGTTCATGAGGACTGCTGAGGAGAACGAATAAACAAACTCCCAGTAGAGGGTAGAGCAGGAGAATTTTCAGTTGCAAAAGTTGCATCGTTCGATGGACCTCTTGTAATAAGAAACAACCAAAATAACATGAACATAACCCGCGTGTCCGCTTAAGACGAATGCACTTGAATACGCACAGACCAATTTTGTTTTTTTGTGAGACTAGCCAATGACAGTGACAGGAAATCAGATGTGGATATTCACAGCCTTCTTTCATTCTTGTCACTTGTTTTGCCCTCCATTGGTTGCAATTACCCATTTTCATCATGTGTGAAAACTGGAGCACGTCTTCCAAATTAGGACTTCATCGATACTCGCCCAAGCCTTCAGTTCATTCTTCCTTTTATGTTTGATGCCAGAGAGGATCGCCTTTGAGCTCTCCAACATGCTCCAGCCCAGGAGGAAGCACTCACAGGTGTGTAAGGGCCATTCATCCGTCGTAAAGAAAGAAGTTGTGTTTACTGCAAGTCAGTCTTCAGTTAGTTCAGCATTGCGCCAACTTGCTCCACCTTGCCGAAACTACCAATGGTCTCCATCAATGAACTTTGCCCTTAGAAAGACTCTCATACAAGCATTTGATGCCAGCCTCAGCAGTTAATTTCGCATTGTTGTCTAGTGGTCACATTCTTGACCACTTGATGCAATGACAGCGAGGGATTCCACATGGGTGAAAGTTTCTCTTCTGTAGTGACAGGCATGTTCATCAGCATCTACAACTGAGAAGGACATCTCGGAAGACAAAATTTCGCGGATTGAAAATGGAATCTCATGACTGTATGGAGTTACCATCCCCATAGATACACTTTCTTTCCAACTCCAAAGAAGTAGATGAGCTTAATGTAAGTGCCTCCCACAATCAGAGGCTGCAGCTTCAGGCTTCAGAGACTGTCTAAATCTCTAAATGTAAATATAGAGGATCTAAATCTAATAGGGTCTGGACATGGCAGCCATGAAAGTCCTTTCATTGTGAGTTGACCTCGAGGTCTGTCTATAGAATTCCAAACATCTTGAAAAACGCCGCAGTTCTCACCAACTATATGACAAAATTGTAAGTCCTCCACTGACAACGGCGGATACAGAATAACCCCCTACCAATGCAATTTCTCGCACTCTTTTCCACACACATTGAGGAATAAAGTAGCTTACCACTGAGAATCCATTTTGCTTTAAAACTCCCACATGTTGCTCCCTTGCTACAGAACATCATTTCCATTAATACACATTCAGAAGTTAAAGGTTAAGCCTTTACGGTCTGGACCGCAAGAGATTTTATTTGATGTTTGGGTGAAACTAGAGATGCGAACAACGTTTGCACATTAACAAATAGTGGTACTTCTCACATTGAACAGGAATTTTGAAACACAAAAAGGCACTTTATTAGAATGTCATTGACAGCGTCTCAAGGTTCTGAAGGATGTGTTTAAATACGTAACTGCTCATGAGATATGTGCACAATGCACGAATTTTTGCACCCTGTAGTCACTTTAAGTAGACACTCCTGTTTTTTGCTAGAGCAAACAGACATTGTTCTCAAAAGGAATTTCATGTGACGGCCACCAACCCTCACAGCAGGCTCAGGATGCGGACAAACTGTCGCACATGACTTCTCTCCATGAAGTCCTTGTTAAGGGTTATGCACTGCCGAGATGATGCTGGCCTTGAGGTCCTCGATATTCTAGGGAGAAGTAGCTCTGGCTTCGGGATAATACAAAGGACTGAGGTCAAGGCTGGAGGCCGGCCCCTGGGACAAGACCTCTGGTTTTTTCATAACCCTATTGCCTATTTTAAACAAAATGTTTGAACAGGAATAGTTTATGAAAATCCTGATTTTGTTTAGGTGCCAACAGGGCATTTTTGACTTGAGCAGAGGTCGGAAAAAAGTGACTTTATCACAGACTGCTTTTATTGCCACACTGTCCTTTTGCAATAAGTGGATTTTATTCAGTGTGGCTGAATGACAAACGACCATGTTTTCTGGCCTCTACCTGAGGACAAATGAACAGAGTAGACAAAATCCCATTTTCTGAGGTCCAGTTGCTTTAAAGCGCTCCATGGCCGCAGGAGGAAGAGCGATCAACATCATGCACAGACAAAATAACAGACAAACTCAGTTTATACGAGTTTAATCATAACTCGAGTTTAGATTGTCTTAAATGACAGAACGTGATGTTGACGGTTCTTCCTTTCGACGGCAGAGGGCGCTCTTGGTCAATCAGGCACAGCCTGGTCTGGATATCGGTACGTGATGTTGAGAGGTCCTCCTCTTGTGGCTCTTGCGCAACTGGGCACGAGAAAGTGAGCTTTGGTCCACTCCATTCCTTTCTTTTCACTGACTCTACTCATGACTCTATCGCGTGTTGTCAGGACACAAGTATGTGTTGCTGAGTGTCACAGAAGTAAAAAGTACTTGAAGTCACATGCAGCTGTTTTCAGGTAAAGGTTGTGTGACGACACAAGCAGCCAAAAGGAGGTGTCTTTGTGTAGAACAGGTTGAGTGAATAGGAAACATGAAATCTTCATCAAGAAAACCTTTCAAGCTTGTGACCAGTGTTGTTGATTAAGCACGATCGGCATGAAGGAACGCAAAACCAATTCCTCTTGAGGCTTTATTGTCACTTCTCACTGATAAGCTACAGAGAGCAAAAGTGAAAAACTTAAATATTATCCAAGTTTAATTGGAAACCCCCATAATCCTCTTTCCAGGGAAGCCTAGCAGACAAGAAGATTACGGGACTTCGTTCCCAGATGTTACAAATGAATGATGAGGGATAAGAAATTTTCATTTTTTACTTGCAGGTAGACGTAACCGGCGGCGTAACGGAGATTTTTACACTCTGGAAAAAAGTTCCCTCGTGAGATGCTAAACTCAAATTTTCCATACAGATAGATAACCCGAAACCTTCTGCTTTGTCAGTGAAACAAACAAATGAACTGAATTGGTCAATAAGGTGCCCTGAATAAGACCAAAGGTTGATCTCAATTGTTCTTCGTGCGGGTGAGCCAAACGAGCCTGCCTCACAGAAGTGATCCATCCAAGTATGCAAAGTGTTAAGACCCCTGGATCATAGCTGAGGGACTGAGAGAAAACCTCGAAGTTGCGGCCAGTGCAAGATGACTGTAGATGAGGTGAAGGCGGCAGCTGGTGTAGCCCCAATGAAATCAATGCAGGCGTATGCCAGCAATTTAGGAGTGTGCAAGGGACAGTCCGCAATACCATCAAGTAGGCTGATGGAGAGAGCTTGACATCGTTGGAACATCTCTTTCTCATGCCAAAGGTGCACTGGAACCATTTCCAATGCTGAAAAATCCCCCTCAACCGTGTCGAGAGCACAGAGGCTCATCATTTTCAGTGGGGAACCTGCACTGTCGACCTTGTTAGAAACAAAAAGAATAATACTATTCGGAGATGTTGAAGAGGTCAAAACAGTCATGATGAAACATCCAGCCAGTGTGATGTCTTTGGGTTTCGTTGCCGCCCCCTGGCCTTGTCATACCATTGATATGGTTCGAGAAGGGCCACAGGCTTAAAGCAGTAGACTATGTCAATGTCCTTAGGACTCATTTCATGCCCTGGGAAAAGTTTCCAGACAGAAATGTGGTGCTTCAGCTTGTTGGAGCACCTGCACATGTGGTCAAGAGGACACATAAGTTTTTGAAAGAAAAAAAACACTGCATTCTAGTCAAAGACCAAGTGGCCCCCCTACTCCTCTCATGCAGACCCGCTTGGTTTTACTTACTGGTTGCATGTCGAGTCCAAGGCCTGTAAAAGAAGACACAGCAAGACCTTGAGGCCTTTTAAGGTATCTGTTGACCACCAATGGAACTCAATGTAGGCAGAGTACATCTGTGCCGGCTGCAGAGCCATCAGGTCCCACATCGGGACCATCATCAAGGCTCAAGGTGGCTGTATCGAAGGCCAAAACTTATGCAATCTCGGTGATGGTGCACAATAAGTTTTGAATTTAATAGCTGCGGTCGTTTAACTACTTTTTGACAACGTTTTTGATAAGGAGTGCAAAAATGCACCTGGGGTATATGTGTGTTAGTGAAGCTTATCCCCGCCGGGTTGCCTAAACTTTCTTCATAATTTGAGGGACAATTTGACGGATCATGGATGGTCTATGGTGCTTCCTAGAGATTTCGGTGTTCCACACACATCATGTGCTTGAAGGACGTTCCACGCCGCCTTCTTACTCCTCTCGAACTCGTTGCCAGTGTCTTAGAGGGAACGACATCGCCTGCGTCGCCCCACAATCCTGCCCCGCTCAATCTCTGACAGAGATGTTCCACAACCCATTGCCATACTTGCCACTTCCTGCTTCAATACTGCATCACAAATGGGGGAAACTGCTGAAGTGCTTCTATTTCTTTCTGTCAGGTAGACAAAATGGCGAAGTGCATGAAAGTCCGTCTTTAGTACTCAATTGCATCAAAGCTCTTCCCGTGAGATGGTCTTTTTTCTTGGATTATATAATGACTTTGTTCTTTGTCAAACTCAAGTAAAACTATTGATTTTAACCCAAGGTTTAGCAAATTTTTATGATGTTGCAATCTTCGTTCATGCACACTGAACATAGAAATTACTGCACTTCTAACCTTTTCCAGTCAAGCATAAGATAGACATGGAGACATTCTTTCCCTGAAATTGTCGGGTGACAAATAAAATAGTACATTCGTGTCATTCTCGGCAGACTCAGTAAGTCACAAATTTAGGTTACTACCGTCGCCGAAAGTGGTATTGTGGGATACCTTGCCATTCATTATACATACCCTAGCACAAAATTTTGGTGTGCTCGAAGGTTCAACTCTGTGAAGTGTTAAGAGAATGTCATGGGAGCAAATGTTAGTGGAAGAAGGAGTAAAAGTTTACGGGGAAAGCTTAGATATGAAATCCAACTACGCATTTGATGGTCGCCTTGACGAGTCTCCGGCATCATCGTTTGGCTGATCTTAGTTTAAGTCCAGTGTTAGGGGAAACCCTAGTAATTTTAAAATAGACAAGATCATATTTCAAGGGATAAAAAAAGCTAAAAGGCAGTGTCTTAGAGCAAAAGAGTTTTATAAACTAAGTTTGTTCACCGAAGCAGATTGTTTGTTTACCATGTGCTTGTTTCTCTTGACGTGTCATTGCCGACCTCTGTCGAAAACTTTGAGTTGAATGTTCCCATAGTAAATGGCCATTTTGAAGAATGGTAGCTAGTTTTCTTAAGGCCCCAAATCCCATCCTCATCCACTCCTTTCGCAGAAAAAGTACCTTCATTCCACTATTCACTTTTTTTCACTATTGTACAGTAGTGAAGAAAATTAGTGCTTTTTTTCACTATTCTGAAAAAGTAGTAGTAGGTAGTGTAGCAAGAGGTAGCAGAATGAGTAGCAGGACAATGTTGTAGCAACCAGGAGGACGATGAAACTGATAACTATCGATGTCTCAACAGGTGTCATCACAGCAAAGTACAGTGATTATAGCAGTAGGGGACTCGCAACACCTGAGATCATAGACTGCCTTACTGCAGCCAATCCATGATCTCTGCATGAGACCAGTGGGACACAACAATTTCACTACTTCACTATTCCACTACAGAGTAGTGAAAAAAGTGAATGGTGGAATAAAGTTAAATATTACCCCAAAAAAGTAGCAGTTTGTTCACCTCAACTGCTATTTTCCCTTGCTCGTTCCTCCTTCGGGAAAATACCTGCAGTCTCGATGAAGAAGCTGTTGATTTTTTCACCGGCAATAAATAACTATTTCTAATTAGCCCATTATGCAGATTGCTTATTTTTATTCCAACAAGAAAGGCTATAATTTTAAAAGAATTAAAGTGACCTTTTATAGCCCTGCTAAAATGCTATGCCAAAAAGGTGTGGCAGAACGTGTCCCAGGTGTGTTGGGTGCAGTTGGCCGTCACAAATATGATTACGAATTGTTCCGTTACCGAGAAGGTTCAGGAAAGCCGAGAGCCGTTGCTAAGTCCAACACTTTTTTCTGACGGATCAGATCTAGCGGATAATAAGTAGAAGAAAAGGGACGTGTATCAAGAATGTGATTCGTGCACGCGCGAGTTTGCATGGTCAAAGATGCACAACGCACGTACAGTATAGAGATTTTCTTTCCCCCAACAATCGGTATGGGCAACTATGACGTCTACCTTTTCGTTTGTCTCAGTCTGCTCCAAAGCACCCGTCAAGATGCTCAATGGTGCGTTTTTTTAGGCAAAGGACAGTACTCCTACCCTGCCGAAAATGACACTTGCAAAAAGGTGATGCCAACAAATACAAACTTTCCCCTGCAATTTGTATATTGAGAGCATAAATGCCAGATCTTCAGCACTATCAAACTTCTATCACAAGCACGGCTATAAGTGATCATCATAAGACATAAAGCCTCATGGGATGGCACTACTTAAATATCGTCCATCAACAACTATAAAAACGCTCTATTTCGATGATGCACTTGATTCATTCAACTTACAGCTCCTTTTGAATGTCGATTCTCTTGGATTTGCTGCCATTTGACATCGGGGTGAGCTCTGCAGCGGACAGATTGGTGCTGGTCTGCGTCTCCCCCTCGTCCACGAGGTCTGTAGCCATGGAGACGTTGCCTTGGATGAGGAAAACTTTTCCTCATCTACCAGATTGACAGTCTTTTCTGCACAGCTCTGTTTAACGCACTGACCTTTTTACTGCGCTGAGGGAAAAAAAGAGAACTGCCGAAGCTCCCGCGGAAGTGTCTTCGTCACAACTGGGCAGGAGGAGACCGACTGACTGCGGCTGTAGCACCGCTGCTGCCTCTCTTACACTGTCCTCCTCCGAAAGCTCTTCTTTGCTATGCTTTCTCGATTTTACTTTCTCACGAGTTTCTCCTTGTGTGTCAGATGGGCAGACAGGAGCAAGGACTCCCTGGCTGCTGCCGCCATCGCTTTGGGCTTGCATTCATGCAGCCAGAACAGCAGGGAAAGGCCCCTCTCTGCCTCAGCTATCGACCCTCAGCTAGTGAAGGCTGCTGCTGCGGCTGAGGACGACGAGTGCAAGGCTGTGCGAGGAGACCGTAGTAGGACGTGCGTGTGGTACAAAGGAGGACCAGACCTCCGCTGCCATGCGCCTCCACGTCCTACGTGATCATATGGGCCATCATGTGCAGGTTGAAACGGGTTGGAGCTTTCGCATGTCTGTCCGTGCTATTGGCATGCGCAGGAGGTTCTCCGGGTTGGCGCACGCCTTCGGCAATTGGAAACGTATGGCGTGGCAGAAAGTGGGCAGCCCTGAATGAGACGGCGTCGCAAAGTCTCTCTCTTTCTCTTTACACGGTAATAGTCGTTTCCGTGCGCTGTCTCATTGTTTCATAGCCTTTGCAGAATGGTTTTTTAACACGCGCGTATTATGACTACAAGAAAGACAGAGAGAGAAATGTACCATGTGAGCAGCCAGGCCTCCTGGGCTGTGCTGACGTGACCTTGATCTTGAAAGTCGGAGGCCCTAAACTGACGCTTCGTTCCTGCGCTGAGTGCCTACATGGCCGACATGAACGAGGCGACCATTTTTCACATGTCGTCACCACCTCCGCAGCGCTTCACTGCTTCACTCACAGCAGCTAGAGAAACAGAGAGAGATAGAAGGTGACAGAGCGGGCTGTGGCCGAAGGTCCTTTTTGCCGCAGTCGTCCATCCAATCCTCGCCATTGGTGAGGGCCAAAGAAACGATGAGTTTAACCATGAGTAACGGATGACGACGTTACACTATGGGGAATGATAGAGATAAATGGTTGCGTGAACGCCAGCGAAACATGTTGCGAGGTCAGACGAAAATTGAAAAGTCTGGACATTTTCGCATGCAGTTCAAAAGTACCAAAGCTTTGGAGACGTCGTCTATGCCTCCCCCTCGCCTGGAAAAGTTTTCAAAAATTAGTTTTTCTCTCAGGTCGCTGTTTCTAGCAAGTACTGTAGTAAATATTGATTTTGCATGCAAGTTGTTTTTTTTAAAAAAGTTTGGGCACAGTTTTTCATCAAACGTCGCGACGCAGAGAGGGAAAATGTGATAAACAGATTAAGCCGGTTTTCAGAAGTTAACGTTCCTCCAGCTCTGGGAATGACTGGCAGGGGAATTTCAGGGTTGGAGAAGACGTCTCTGGATGCTCCAGAGAAATCGAGACACAAGTCCTCAGCTTGTCAGAAAGAAAACCGTGACGTCGTGGCTTCCTCGACTCTTCAGCAACCTCTGCAGGGTGTTTCAAACAGGAACCTCTCCGCTGGAAACCTGGAGAAAGTGTACAGTTGGCGACGCTTATCACCGACACTTTGGGCGGAAAAAAGTCCAGTATATGCAGCTGTCCTGAATAGCTAAAGTGTAATATTACACTTCACTTCTTCTTAGCATCTTTCATAAGCATCTTTTTGTGGAGTACAGATTACATTACAGTCGGTGAATCGTAATGTAATCTGTACTCCACAAGAAGATGCTTATTGCAAGTCAAAAAATCAATCAAGCGTGCTTCAATTCTATCATACGCTCAAACTTAGAGAAGGCAACCAATTCTTTGCTATCTATAAGTGCCCTGCATACAATGCCCATTGCAGCCCTCACCTCTTGAACTTTTGAAACTTCAAATTGGACCTCTTCCTCACCCACCTCGTCATCGTGAACTTGAGAGAGTTCTTTCATCATGTCATCAACAGCGCTTTGGTCAGTTGCAAGCTGAGGAGTTTCCATGCTCAAATCGATGGATTCGGACCAACCTTGGAAGATCCCTGAACCCATTGGAATTGTCCTTGTTGTCCATGTAATTGGCACCTCCACATCGCAGCTTCTCTTGCCTTTCGTGAATCAAGGGAAGACTTGAGAGCTCATAACTTAACTGATTTCAACATCACTTAACTGATTCTAACATCGCTCAACTGATTCTAACATTAGTTAATGAATTGTTCCAATGGTTCTTTGCCGACATAAGCAGCTATTGTCCATCACTTGCAGCAAACTGCGTGAAGTAAAAACTCGGTCCCAAGATATTTGTACGGTGAAGTCGGCTGTCCGGCATAACAGCGTCTGATATAAACGGCGCCAATTGTACTTGCAGCTATTTTTTCGTACTAATTACCGTAGGATCGTCATAGGAAGTGGGTTCTCTTCAGAAAAAAACTAAAACGATTTTGCATTCACTGCGTAGTATTTTAAGTTTTTGGTCCCAGCTCTTAAACCGACATCTGCACACAGACCTTGGGCACCCTGGATCTCAGAGGCAGAGGGGAAGGCATAAATGATGTCAGGGAGCAAAAACTTTGCTATTTTGGGAATCGGCGAGTCAAACTGCACTAGATAAGAACGTACGGGCAAAATGTAAAACTTTTTAATGTTGCACTTTCCCTCCTGTTAAGAGAATACCCATTCTTGTACAGAAGGACCATGTCTCAAAAAGTTATGATATGCTCGTGTTACTTAAAATCGAATTATTTGACGACGTCAGACCGGAGGTAATGCTTGATTGTCAATAATCCAGTCGTTGAGACATCGACACCAGAGGATTCATGCACCCCTCTACACCTTCAGATTACTTGACTCGAGTCATGTCAATGCCAAAAATGGTCCAACTGAAGCGAGAAAGCATTTCTCATCATCTACCTCAAAGTCTTCGATGGGTGCCATAACAGCGAATAGTCGCTCCTCCAGGTCAGCTGGTGTGTCTTGAGATCCTCTGTACTATCAAGTCAATTTTTCTTATCGCCGAACAGACAAACCTATGCTGCGAAATCTTCATTGAGATATAACAAAATGGCCCTGCACGAATCGTACAAAACAGTCTTGACCTTCTTACCTTCCTCAAGGTCAGACATTGCCTGAAGTCGAGAATGCACAGTTTGATGTTGGCAAGGGTCAGTTCTTTGTTCAGTTGTTCCTGTTCTGCACATATCTACATCTACAGAAAACATATATATGATTTTTTGTTACGTATTCATGCGATAACCGCAAGACATCAACCCCTAAGACTATATATATTCTGAATCGGCATGACAAGGGGAATGTCTCAGGCCCCTTTTCATTGGGACTTGGGTCCGGGTGCAGGAAAGGTTTTCTGGCCGGTTCTGGAAGTTTTGATTGCAGAAACACAAGCACAATCAACTGTTCTGTGGCATTTTTGAATGTAAACTTCCTCACCCCACTGGAAGTGAGGGGCCAAGAAAGCAACCAAATTTGACAGCGCGAAGTGCATGGTAAGCACGAAGCACGTGACTCAGCAAAGCGGGTCAAGTCTGCTGGCAGGCGGGATCAGGGCAGGTCTTACAATAACCCAGCAATGCCGGGTACCTCTGCTAGTATAGCATACATGGAAAAAGTACAAAGCCCGATGGAATAAATACAAAGCCCAAAACCAGAAAAAAAACGATGATTACTCCTCGCGTTTGTGGTCAATCAACCTCTGCCTTGAGTCCTTCTTTGCCTGAACTTGATACAGTGCATCCTGCAGAGTGTTTTGCTTTGAGCTGAAGTTATGAGTTACGTGCCGACCCACTATCCCATACAAGCAAGAGCATTGTTACTACATTGAATTGCTTCATACCTAGCTTCTATACGTAACTTGTCTGAGCTGTAAAATTTTCTCGTTCTAGGCCTCTTTGAGCTCCACTAGCTCCGTCTCCTGCACGTGCACCTCATCAGTGAAGTGCTTGACTGCGGCTTTGGCGTCGTCTCGGGTGACAACGAGGGTCTCACACCGCTTCATCAACTCACGGATGTCCTTATACCTGTCATGGGCGTATCCTTCATATGTACTCACACATGAGTTCAACATCGCGTTCTTAGGTTGCTCGCAAGTTTTATTTACTCCAACCACATGGGCAAATAGTGCTTCACAGCACGCTAACATCTGCAGCGTGAGTTAAAGTGCCAGAAACCGTGTGGAAAAGTGCTTTTCCACAAACCAAAGAAATACGTTAAGGGTCTGCTGGGCCCTCAGGTGAGATGACTTAACGGTTAGAGTGTGCGCACTCTCGACATTTTAAGTACTGTTTCAGGTGTCATTAGCTTGCATCCCGTCACTTCTACATGGTTTTGATGTTGACCGATTTCAAAGTTTATTTTCCAGTTTTTTTTTAAAAAAAAAAATGTCTAGACGTGCCAGGATTTGAGACCTAACCGCTCGAAGCTAAGAATGCGATCTTATGCCACACTTGTTTAAAGAAACACAATACGAGGGATGTTGCATCCAAAGCCTGCAAAGTCAAAATCATTGGTGAATTGCGTCTTTAAAAAGAATAATGTGCACAATAATCAATACATACTAGGCTAGGTCGAAAATTGGAATTCCCCATGGTTGCCCAAAATTTGTCACCCCCTACCATTTGAAGACTTTGTAGTCAAATGAAAGTGAAAAAAAGAAGTTTTAGCTATGCCCAAATGCATTTAAAGTTGCATAATACAGCAAAATAAGTTGAAATTTTTTTCTTCAGGACTGGCTGTAAAATGTTTTTCTGACAAACTGGAGCAAGTCAGCATTTTAGTGAGTGATTTTCACCCAGTTAGGCAGCTTCCGACAGCCACCAGACGTGAAATTTACTTTCACAGCAAATTTACTACAGTGGCTTACTACATACATTTCGAATCAAGTTGGGCATAGGTAAACACAATTTTTTTTCCAAAGTATTTGACTACATCTTCATCTTTTGAGCCCATGTAACAAACCCCAGCCGCCGTCAGTGAATTTCCAAAGTTGACCCCTTTTCGACCTAGCCTAACACATCCATATATGTTCTCATCACCTTCATGGACAGTATGACTACCTGTTTCTCCCATCGCCCTCTTCTGCCACAACCGGCTGGAGGTACTCACGAAACACACCTCTTTCTGTGACAGCTGTCGCGATGAACTGCTGAGACATCAAAACACATTGGGATCACGGACTCAAGGAAATGTATGACCAACCTAGGCTCTTTTCAGCATTTGTAATTGACTTGTGTCTCGTCGATTAGCGCTGGCATCAAGTCCAGATGCTTTCTACCCCTAGCAAGTCTTCTCTCCTTGCATCACTTTGGTCTACGTCTCCCTGACGAAGTCGTTGGCCTTGACTCGATTCTTTCTCAGTTTCTCTTGCTCTCTCTGAACTATGTGTGAGCTCTGAAGACGAAACAAAAGCCTAATTTGGCATAAACATTTCATGGGACTGCCTGACTCTTTCCTTTTCCTTAGTCGCTCTATCTAGTCCTTAAAGGCTGCTTTTGTCTTTGTGAGAGCCTCTTCGACACTCACCAGCTGCTGCGTGGTGTCCATCCTCTCCGCCTCTTGGTATCTCAGCATTAGGACAGCCGCCTCATGCGTGCTCCTACGCATACCAAATGAGAATGCTGCAAAATGTTTGAGTATGCGGTGTTTTTTATGATCAGGTTGTTGTGACTTTTTTGTTAACCTTTCTGAGTTGATGCATTGCCATCGTAGAAATCCTCCCCCTTGGCGTTTAGTGAAAATATGAAGGCAGACTCGTCGTCCATGATGAAGAAGGAGCTCACAACAGTATCGACAAAACACGTCTCCTCCATGCATGCGCTTTCAGGCTCTCACAAAAGTTTGCATTGATGGTACCGAGAGGCCGTGAATGAAATACTTAATGATGCGAGAGGATGTGTGGCCCTTGCAAAAGGTACGAGAGGCACACCCATGAAGCCTTAAGTTAAAAAAGAAAAGTTCAAATTACATTGTTATCGAGGTTTGGTGAATGAGAGCAGCAAATTTTCGCGTTTGCTGTCGGCAAAGTAAGCGCAATGTGGTGGAGGCTCCGATCACACGTAGTACGCTTTTTTTACCTAGTGATGCGTACTAGTTAGGACTGAGGGTGTTTCTATCTAAAATCACAAAACCTCTTAAACAAAAAAAGGAACGGGTGGCGAAGTAAACCTATGTCATTAATAATGACATAGCTTTACTTCATGACGTACAATGACTCATTATCCATGCCATTATGTATGTGCTCCCATATCAGGCTAGGGGGTAGATGAAAATAACAAATCCTTCATCATTGACTTTTCGACAGCTGCATATCCAACATTTAGTTTAGTTCATGTAAATTTTCTTACTGGAACATAGGACTAGTGTGTGACTGTGATGTATGATGAGAGTATCTTCAACCCTGAGGATTGATGCATTGTCATCGGCTAAAAAAACATGACTGCAGCTTTAAAAGTCAATTGAGTCACTATTGAGATTTCACAAAGTGTATTTTTTAACTGTGGCATACTGTTAGTGATATTTGTACGTATGATTAACGGACGTGTGTGATTCTATTTGCCTGTTGCCACGTTCAGTTGATCAGTGTTTTACGACTAAATGACCACAGACACATAAATATGCTTTTTCTTCCATCTACGCACTAATGTTGTACTTCTGGACATTACATGTGTGTTACTCATCTTTGCAATCATGACATTTGTTGTGGTTGTACCAGTTATGCCTCGTTTGAATTGGTCCTCCTGCGTGAACCTTACACTTGCATAGCACATATTTCTTTCATATGTTGTTGTGCATCCGCAGTAGAATTAGGATAGTGGCTTCTTGAAAACCTGGAAACGTCGAATACTTCTTCACCGTCAACGAAGAAACTCCTTTGGAGTTGGTAGTGTGAATCGCTGCCGGCTGAGAATCATCTGAAATATATGACCAAGGCTCACTTTTTTGCAGTTGTCATGAGCTGAGATTTCACAGTCACTGCATTACATGTCTGATTCCGAAGTCAGCAAGTTTCCTTATTGAAGGTATGAATTACAACTCTCGTGGTCATCAGAGTGCAAATTTAAGACGCCTGCTAATCATCATCCGAGAGACGTCAAAAGACGCGTTTCGAGAGAGTGAGCTGGGTCCTCTCCTTAATTATCCAACATAAACTATAACATATAAACTACGTGTGTCTAAGATTCAAAGTATGCGTCTGTATGCTGAGTGTGTTTGGGCGCAGACAAGAAAATTAGCGTTGAGTACTTGGACAGCCACCCGGGGACATCAACATGGAGCACTTGGACAGCAGGGATACTTGGACAACCACCAGAGGAGATTAGAGTAGAATGCTTTGACACTATGGATACTTGAACAGCCACCCAGGGATATTGGCTTGGAGCGCATGGGCTCATAACAAGAGAGAAGAGTCAGCACCTTTCGGTCGGCAACAAGTACAGCGATTATTTGCTGCCCAGAATATCCCTATATCGAGGACCCACTGTAAGTGTTTGTGATTAGCCGTTTGTCACGCTACTCCGAGTTGACGTGAAGAGCATGTTGGGATGGTTGGAGCTCAAGTCCGAGCGCAAGCCCGGAGCCCATGGTCAAATAGGTTGAGGTGCTAGGAGCACGTAATGGATCTTTGCATGGAGGGCTGGGACAGCCACTTGGAAGACAGAGTGCTTGAACTTCATCAAGATGGTCAGTCAATGACCATTTTTCCTGGGCAACAGTGGCCTTGGCCTTGTCTCTCTGGATTTCGCTGTACTCGAGTGCAACGCTTCGACAGCCACCCTGGGTTTTCAGGATGGGGTGTTTAGGCGGCCGCCAGGGGATAAAAGCCCTGGAGTGCATGGACAGTGCGGACCAGGCGGAGCCCACGGGCTTGACATTTTAGTTTTGTATTGTTTAGTATTGAAACAATGATATGAGTCCTTTTCGGTAAGTTTTTGGTGGTTTATTGATGCACAGAGACCTCTTTTTTCCTGGTGCTGGCTACACTAACACTACTCACGACATCCACAATTCTCAGGACGTCGCTCTTTTTCCCCAAAATGCATGTTCTGTGCCGAGACTCGTTGCTTATTCACATACCAAGCGGAGTGCGAAAAGCTTCTTGTTGCCGCATTGATTTTTCATGCTTGAGAAACTATCCGCAACAATTAACTGGCATAAGATTTATGCACGCATGCATAGTCTCCTCCGTCATCAGCATGACACGCTTGCCAATTTTGCCTAATGAGACCTTGTTTCACATGAGTTGCGACCCATTAGTCGGTATGATTATGGTGCCACTGTTGCAGTAGCAACTGTCCAGCACAACTACCTCGCAGAAAAGGTGCGCTTGAGAAATTTCGCCATCGATTTCTTATAATTTTCTCCTCTGCGGACCACACATTTCAACTCCGGCAAAGTTACCGCAGTAGCAGCAAAAAAAGGTGGCGCGTAGAAGCATAAAACTTTTCTTACGAGTATTTTATGTGGGTGTCAGTACGCACATTTACTGGCTACTGCCTGTACCCAAGTGTTCAATAAGGCTACGAGTATGCGAGCACAAGAGGTGTCATCCGTTTAAGGGGTCTTAGGTATTCGATGTGGAAGCAGCTACTGCAAACATCCCTGAAAACGCATCTAATACACCATGTCCGTTCAAGATCAAAACGCAGTGCGCAAAAAAATCAGACGCTTAAAAAATCTGCTTAGTACAGTGGCATGGAAGGGCTAAACTTCATGAAACTTGATGCTTGCCTGTGCAATGATCATTGTCGTCTTGGACCAGCCTGGACTTATCCAATGTTCTCATGCGACAAATGCTCCTCTATCAGCTTCAAAAAGGAGTCAAACATTAATTAAGATCATGAGTATTCGAGATTTCTTTTATAGGAGCTGGCTGAAGTACCCGGCATTGCTCGGGTTATTGAGAAACTAAACTGTACTATATGAACCCATGTGTTTTGCGCCGTCCATGCTCTTCATCTACTCCATACATTTTATGCGCTTAGAGATCGCCAATTGAGGTAAGATATATGTGACAATGACAAGATCTTCAACATCAAATGACCTCTGAGGCCAGATCTGACATCATCTGCTGTCACTCGAGAGTGGTAACAGGGGACAAATTGTCCTACAATATACACCGGTCATATGTAGACTTACCATTGGTGTATAACTGTTTTTTGCAGCTGATGGTGCAGTATCTGCTGCATGAGTACGCTGCATGAGTCGTAGCTGCTCCAAAGCAAGAACAGTTGATTTGCACATGTTTTTACAGCCAAAAAAGGTTCATGCAATGCGCAGCGTTCCAGTCGAAGTTGCCATCAAATTGTAAGTGTCTGACTTTTTTGCGGACTTTTGCAGTGTTAACAGAATTAGAAGAATACGGAAATAGGACCTGGTAAGATAAATTCAGGCTCAATCTGGTCAAGAACAATATGAGCAACGAGCAGAGGGTCTTGGTCATAGAGGGATGTAGTAGTTGAGACTAAAAATCTTGAAGGTGTCCTACTGATACTAGTGCTTGTTTTGTCATAGCGAATCTGACTTTTTGCGCATGTTTTCGAGGGTTGAATTGGAGCCCCGAAATATCCATTTGTGGAGGAACATTGAACATAATTAGAGGAACCGAAAATCGATCGGGGTCTAATTTTTACCACCAGTGCATACTGCGCACATGGCTTCAAATTCCCCGAATGAGAGTATAACTAATGCAGTGTAATAATAAATTGATATAAATGCCTCTGTAACTGTATGACGTAATGGTAGCTGCGGTAAAAAGCGAGTATGAATACCTCAGTGATATTTCAAAACATAATTGTCTACTTCTTCATCATGCGAACAATGTATTTTTAGCTTCAGTCAGTTTTTCGACCATAACTAGGTCAACCAGACCCCGAATCATCAATAAATGGTTGCCTGAGCCAACTTGAAACTTTCTGAACAGCATCAAAACAGGAAGTTTTCACGTGTTTTGCGGATAAGCCCACATTTATCACTATCAAGTCTCCGTAGATTAAACCAGCGTGCACCGCCGGGCCCATTTTGGGCCAAGTCGGTGTACAAAAGGACTTGAAAAAAGCGTGTTTAAGCACCTACATCGAGGGTGGTGCAGCCTTATAACGTTACGTTGCTACGTGCAAAGGTTGAACTGCTGCTGACGTAAATCTTGCGGCACTTCTACATGTTGAGCACGATCTGGAGCTATGTTTCGTCGTGCGAGTCGACCGAAGCTAAATTAATGTGGGACGTTTTGACTTATTCAGGACGTGAAAGCAACACAGACGTGTTGAGGTGAGAGTAGAGAATCACAGCTTCACTGTTGCAAATGTTTTTCAGTTATATACTTAAACGTTTAAAAATTAATCGTGACATTAAAATGCCAGCACTGGGAACCGCCTCATTTTAGGGACATCCACCTCTCATTAGCTACATAAGTATGTAAGTTGATCGATACTAAAGTCACGTGTTGAGAGTCAGACGCTCTGATTCATTTATTTATCATGAAACCTGTCATAGAAGTGGCGTGTTTTCAGTTGCAGACTTTTTTATCATTGTTTTATTTCTTGTCAGAAGCACCGACTACTTTCAAAAAGAAACGCACTCTTGACAATCGAAAAGAGAACAAAATTTCCATTCCATCAGTATTGAAGTTAGTATCGATGCATATGATGCTCAAATGATGGAGCCACACATCTCAGTATGAAGTAAGTAAGGTGCAATGTTTGTCTGTTTGTATGAACCGGTCGTACCCAAATTCTGTTAGTAGGCGCTACTTTTCACGAACAGTGGAATAGGAGGGGGGTTCGAGGTGCATTTTTTTGCGGCTAAAATCAAGGTCCAAAGTTTCATTTACTACATAAATACGTACCTAAACTGTACATATTGTTCCTCTCTCCTCCCCAGTAGTGTCCTAGATAGCTACTGCGGAGCGAGATTCCCAATGGGTCTGTGCCTACAGGGAATCTCGCTGTTCAGTAGCTATCTATGGTGACAGCAGGAAAAAGAAGTGTTGTGAGAGTTGCCAGGCTCTGGAACATTGGGGAGGAGAGGAGGAGAGAGGAATGCTAGCAACTTTAACTAAAAACTTGGCAACACTGAAGAGGAGAGGTAAGTGAGGTGCTCCATATAATTCAGTTCAAAAGAAAAAAGAGTCGACTCTGTGAGGGATGAAACATACAGACATCACAGAGCATCCAGACTTGGAGAGGTCAGTTTAGTTAATCTCACTCCAGAGCTTTGGACAGGCTTTCAGCAGTCAGTGAACTCTCAGCTAAAAAAAATCACTGCAAAAGCAGCTGTACCTGCAAGACATCATGGCAGCTGATGATTCCTACTGAGTAATTAGGCAGGAATTGAATATTCAAACCCCAATTGTAAAGCTTATTCTTTCATTGTCCAGTAACTAACATACATGAAAACTGACGCCAAAAGTAGCACTTGTTTACGTCATACTCTGCAACTTGTATAAGACGTTACTACCAAGCACTTTCCTGTCAGTCATTCGTTTGCCATTACACCCGTCCCCCTATCCCCCCTGGAAAAAAACTGCTCCTGTTTTTTTTTTGGAGAAACAGTCAATTCTCTGATCAATCGTTGCTTGCTGGAGTTTGACAAATAAGTTGTGCACTAAAATGATTGACAAGTGAAAAATGCCTGCTTTGGGTACCTGGCTATTTAATCACGAACTGGTGTCCATATTCTGAAAGCCCATTTATTTCCCCACATTTTGGTAACGCATAGAGGTCTGTTGGGCGAAATGAAGAGTTTTGCTGCAATTTTGAGAAGCTGGGTTATGTGCCAACCGCTGTTCAAGTTTTTCTTGAACCAATCGTCTTTCCCTCACATAAAATCAGTAAAAAAAAAGTAGGCGAATTTCCTACTTTTTCACCATTTTTTCCTTTTTTCCGTAAAGCAGGAGAAAACGCGTAAAAGATGGCAGCTCTCTGCCACAAGGTTCAAGTTGGCTACCCCAGCAGAAAGGCTGTTTACCTCCTTCTGCTGTAGCATTGCCACTTACTAGGTTTTTAAACCTAAAAAACGGCACAGGTGTCACAACATCGTTAGTGGAATGAACTTTCAGAATCGGGAATTCATATTACGATAACTGTGAAGTCGAAAGTGGTCGTTTTGCGCATGTCGAGCATTCCTGGATGCACAGTATGGTAAGTTTCTTCTGGACATTAAAAAACGTTTCCTGCCACCACGAAAGCCAGACCATATCGACAGCTTATAGGTCTGCATCGGGCAGCGCCAGCGTGTTTTATTAGTGATGTAACTTTTCCTGTCGTCACGAGCACACGAGCACTGTGCATCTGTGATTCACACTGTGCACACAGAAGCAGCGCTGCCACAAGGCTATGTCACACCACTGCAGCTGCCCTGCACTGTGGATGACAACAGTCATCGAAACTAGAACTTTTCGGTCACCGGTTTTACGTCTCTATCATTGATTTTGCATGAAAGAAGATACATGTTTTCAACGCTCTTTTTTTTTCGAAAAACAGGTGATGAAAGAGATATGATATGCCTTTCTTTAAATATTATTCTAGCGGAGACACCCGGCGGCGTCCGGGCACGTAGTCATCCGCCTCTGTGCTACCCCGCCCAAAATGGCTATATCGTATGTAGTGCCCTACCTATGTCATCCCCGCCTATGTAGTCCGGAGCTATGTCGTCCCTGTCTAGAACAAACAAACGGTCTCTTTTTGTACAGATTATTATGCTTTTGTCTTCATTTGAGGGCGTTTAGAGTTCGCTTAGGCAGTGACTTTGGGGCCCCAAGTTTCTTTTTCAGGCAGGGGGCAAAACGGGGTGTAAGAAGTGCGTACATACAGTTGACTCGTACAGCACAGTGATTGGTCCTGTTCAGAGATCATATGTCACAACATAATACATGTCAAGCCGGCATGCCTTTGAAGAATGACTCTTCCTGTGTAAGAAAGCATTGCTCCTGATGAAAAACTCTTCCTTTCATCATGACTCACACACTCGAGGTTGTCCGATCGATTTTTCAAAGTTTAGCTGTGTGTCTGAGGCCAGTTTGGGACTCTGAAGCGCGTGTCCTCTCACGACCACGTCTCAGTGTGGGACTCGTGACGAAAGCTCGACGTGCACGGCACCTATGACATCAACCAAATTGCAGGCATGAAGAAACATTCCCCTGGAGTGGGATCTCCCGAGAGTCAGCAGAAGAGCCTTTCGTTCTCCTCAGGGTGCTTCCGGGGCCTACCTTAGGCTGTGCATGCCCTCGGTAGGTAGAATCGAATGCCTAGCCGCAAATCATCAAGGCTGTAGAACGAATCGACTTGTACGACAAACACTTGACTGATGCGCTGTTGGATGGTGACTTTCACAGTCGTCAATTGCCCAAATAGCTGTTTCATGAGCTCAATGGCATGACTTATTGGACCCAAAGAGCTGGAAAAACAGATAAATCAGACTTTTTCATTTTTGTTAACTTTCCAATCTCTTACTGCATAAGCTTCTTTCTGTGATGCCTTTTTTCGCTTGAATGAGGAAGGAAGGGAAGCCTTGCGAGGGATACTACAAATTCTCTTTCCCATTACTTGCCAGATAATAACATTCTCCCTTTTTCCTTATTCATTTTGCACCTACATAATGCAGTCCTGAAGGAGACAAATGGACAGGGTTGAGGAGAGTGACGTCCATGTACTAGTAGTACACGGACCGTAGTGGTGCGCCTGATGAATGCTGGCACGTCAGCTTGGTTTAGCGGATCAGAGCACGCAAAAGCTTTTTTCTTCTCCTTGTCTCTCTAGCGTTGGGGACTAACCAAGTTAAAAGGGCGTCAGGGCAGCGTGCTGACACAAAAAAGAGTGTGAATGCACCAAAGACACGTAGACGACGACGTCACTGCTTAATCAAAGTCCGCATTTGGTGATCCAGCAAACGAGAGTAGAGAAGGATTTTTTTTTACACAGACCACTGTGACCATGACGGGTGAGATTTTCACTCATGCGGCCTTAAGCTGACTTCTCATGCCTTCAGACGGCTCAAAAGAGAGAGAGAGAGACTTTCTTTCTATTAAAAATCCTGAAATATGCCCGAGTTGGCATAATTCATGGCATGAAAGAAAACTTTCTGTACGTAGTGAGGGCCCATGTCCCAATGTACCTTTAAGCACATGCACCCTGATGTTCCTGGCCTCTGAGTTGGAGGGGATGCAGGAGAACCGCCCGCTGTGTGAAGCGTTGACCTTGCGGATGAAGAGGGTGCTGGCCGTGACCCCCCGACGAGGGTGGTGAGAGAAAAGAATCCTGCCCAGGGAGAAGCGAAATAATTATCGGAAAATCGACGCAGCATTAAAAAGAACTGTAGCTGATGCCTTGAAAGAAGCTCGAGCAAGAACAAAGGAGCACAAGCAACAACACTGCAGAATGAGTGATGTTGTAAACATTTTCGTTACGACTCCCCCGCATACAAGCATCAAAATGGTGATGGCGTTATGGTGACGCAATTGTAGCACGAGAACCAGTCCTTTGTGAATGCAGCTAAATCTTTTTTTTTCTTTTGGGAGGTTGCATTTTGCCAGTCGTCTGTCAACATTGCTGATTCCCCTCGAGATCCTGCTACGTATGTGGCACGTGCCACTGCAGTAAAGGCTAGGGAAAAGAGGCCCCATCTCTCAATTTCTCGCATCTCTCTCACACACGAGCACGCACACATACTTGCGCACGCAGTAGGGGGAAGAAAGTGAAAGCACGAGGCTACACCAACTCCAAGAATGTACTGCAACAGAGAGGCTCCAGCCATCCTTTGCACAAATCATGCGCTGGCGGATAAGCACCAACTGCAAATGATCATGTTCTCGACAGGTTCCCCAGCGCTCCGGAGACGTTGCTGAGGGAAAAAGATCGTGTGCTTAGCATTACCTGATGTTGTTCTTGTCTCCAGCGCTGCTTGATAGAGCTGTCAGAGGATCCGAGACGTCGACTAGCTGAAATCGAGGTTGGGTCCATAGTCAATTTCAATTATCGAACAACGTATAATGCATTGTGACGCCTCCGTGCATCTGCAGCACGTAACGTTCAGCACGACTAAATCACAGATAAAATTCTTTCCATGCGGACTCCTGGTGGATCAAAGGCACGAAAAATGGCAGACACTGCATCTTCCACCCACCCTCCCTCCCCACACACCGAACGGACTAAGCAAGATATAGCCCTTAGATGTAGTAATGGTTTGTGTCGGTGGTTCTGTTTTGATGTCCGCTACTATCCTCTCGCCCCATTACACCAATGAGGCTTTGATGATGAGATCCAAGTGGAACAAAAATGGTGAGGAGGAGGAGCAGGCGTGTGGAATCTCTCACATGCCCGTGAAGGAAGCGGCTCTGCTACGTTGTGTCATACAGCTACGTAGGTACTCGAGTGGGTTGGATGATCAGTTGGTGGAGTAGCAAACACGGTTAGTGCAGCGGTGACATCAGTGGCACATTAGAGTAAAAGCGGAGAAACATGAAAGAAAACTTTGATGAAACAAATCAGTACTGATAAGACTAACCAACCGGGCACATCTCTCTCTCTCCTACTGGGTAGAGCGGACGCTCAGCCTGAAACCAGCCGCGTGCATTACATAGTACACATTCAGCCTCGCAGGGTGCCCATGCTCGAGTAGGGAACTTTTGTGCAATGACAAACGTCATCAAGAACAAAATGGGGAGCAGAGTAAATGTACATGATGATGACCCATTTGGGGTTACTACTCGCTCATTGTGACCAGCCAAGTTGATCTTGGAGTCAATACACGCAAAGTCTTCCCTACTTAGCATGCGCACCCCTGTCCACGTCAGTACCATAGATTCGTACATAATTTAGGCTTGACCAATAAATGAAAATTTTGAAGTTTGACGGCCTGTCAAATGGTTTTCCCCCCGAAAATTGGCCCTCTCAGTTCAACGCATAACAAGATGCACCTAACATAACATAAACATAAACCTTATATTCAATTTCATATGACGACGATGCCGGGGCTTAGCGTCTGGAAAGTGACTAAGGCGGTCCACGACAAATTCAAATTGTTAGTGCAACATCCTTCTTTTTGAAGACAGACAGGGGTCCCAAAAACTGATAATTTCTCCATTCCATATGACTAGAGTAAATCCAAATGGGGCCTGACAACAAATATAGCACACCGCAAGAGTTTAAGAAAATTGTCCATGCTAGTAGTACACTCGTATGTAGCATATCCTTGCTCATCAACGCTATGATGCCTTTCCTCACGTAAGAGACGCAATTGTGCGGCAGCCTTAATCCAGAGCACTAATTTAAACAAATGTTGCAAGCAAGAACAACTAAATGAGCCAGGTTGTTATTTAACATCTTTTAGTTTCATCTTCTTTTCCACGATTCTTTCTTAGGGTTCCAGCAATGAAACGGCTTGAATGCCCTGCCAGCCGACCTTCACAGCTGCTTATTCCTGCACAGAGAGTCCACCCATTGCTTGTCCCGTAATAAAACAGCACGCCCATCAAGCGTAGGTGGTGGTGGAGAAGTCTAAGAAAGAAACCATTGCTCCTGGCCTTGAATCTACTTGTTGAATTATGGTGCTTCTGCTTATTGTGCTAGTGGAATGCTTCATCTGTTGTTCCTTTCTTTCCTCTCCAGTCCTTTTTTTTCAAGTGCTCGGAGAAAGCGTCTTGCAGCCAGTAAACTGGAATAATTTATGCAGAGATTTTTCGCTTTTCTCACTTATAGAGCGCGCATAAATACAGTATCAAAAGGGAGAAAGCATCGAGTTTGACGTAGTCTTTCTTGCTTAAGCTCCCGTGAGTATGCATTTTGTCTATATATAGTTGACAGCGCGTGGAGAACTCCACGAAATATGCATTATGCATGCACAAAGTCGAACCACTGGTTGGTTCGTCGGTCAGTCATCCCTGCCAGCAAATAAGTGAAGCTTCAGCTCTTTGAGAACCTCACCCGATTGTTGCTGGAACAAAAAACAAAAGCAACCCTCAAGTGGAAACTGAAAAGAGCTCATTTGCAGCTCGAAAACAAAAGTCGGCTGGCCTCAACAGGAAAAATGTAACTAAGGTTGCAGCGACAAAAGGCCAAAGGATGTGTAAAGTTGAGAATAAAGAAAATCCCTTGAGCGAGAGAACAGGAAATTGCCATATCATTGTGAACCGGAGTGGAACTTGGCCGGTGAAACTATTATTAAAATATCAGTGCTTGCTTGCTTTCCTCAGGGAAAATTAGCCGCTTTGTGCTGGGGCCAAAAACATGAATTTGGCAAAGGTGCAAACGGTTTTACGCGGAAAGCTTATGTAAAATATTCATTTTCATCTCAACGTAACCAGACCTGCACACGTTTAGAATACGAAGAAAATGAGAGCTTCACTTTAACTTGCTGCGTGAAATCATTTGCCAGCGTCCCCGGCACCTTTTGGATGTTGAAACTGGAAACCTTTTTCTTTTTTTTGTTTTTCCCAAATAGTCAAGCTCGAAATTTCAGTCAAAAAGGCGGTAAAGCTCGACCCCAAGCCGGCCTCGCCCCGCTCTTCCACCAGGAAAGACGATCCGTCCAGTGTAGTTTCCGACTTCATCATCCAATACGCATTCAACTTGTGGCTTTCACTTGTGCTGTGATCACCCTGTGGGCGACAGCAGGAGCGTGGAAAGAGCCCACGCAGAAGTCACCGTCGGGGTTCATTTCCAACTCTTGCAAATGCCCCCAACTCTGATGTTCCTCTGCTCCACGCTCGCCCTCCTCTATCCCCGTAAAAGTTGCCTTTCCTCAGGCTGCCTGCGTGCTACGCACATTATTTCTACCATGTATTAGCAGCGCCACTTCGCCTCCTCCCCATTGCTCTCGCAAACCTGGGCTTCTCTTCCACTGGCTTGGCAATCGAGGCATTAAATCATCTCATTTTACAGAGGCCGCACACGCGCGCACAGACGTCAGCTCAATTGTTCTGATGGAGCTCCGTAGTTCATACGAGGATACCTATTTTTGGCAGTTTAATCGTGAAACAACAACAACACCCGCTGTTGTTGCTCTATTAGTTATTTTGATTCGGAAAAAAAGATTGCATTTGTTGCTGCGCTGCGTCCTCTGCGCACTCTGGGATCTTAGTTCCACCCAGCGTGTGCGCTCTACTCCTTGTGTTGCAGTCACACGTGACTTACACCTTGAGCGTGTGCAACTGGTCTTAGGAAATCACCACCTGAAGTCGAAACAAATCACGAAATGAGTACTTCTGTGGCCCGTGTTGGCAGCCCGAGGCACGTTAGACATCATCTAAGGTTTTGGACTCCTAAGCGTCCTCGCTAACTTATGCGTAGTACACGAAAATCGGCCAATTTTCGCACCAATGTTGCACTTACCCTTCCATTTTTCTTCCAGAAGACGTAGGCTGGTGGATCAGGGCTGATGACCAAGCAAGTGAGGTTGAGGCTGGACGCGTGGTTGACAAACAACTCGTGCTCGCCAACGATCACCGTTCTAGGCTCTGAAAAGGATGGCGTAGAACAGCATCAGTGCCATCCGAAGTTCTTACTACAACGGTGTCCATTTTTTAAGCTCGAGCAGCCTGGAAGACTCATGTATAATCGATTCCATCACATTTTCCTTACATGATCAACATTTACAATCAGCATGTCAAAGCAGGCATTTCCCAAAAATATGCATTAGTTTAGTACGTTAGGTTTCCGAAAGCTGAAGAAAGTCCGGGACATGACTCAAATTTCGAGCGATTTTAATCTTCAGCGTCTCTCGGGGAAGGGGGGAGTTGCCGATGATGCAGATGCCTGCAGTAGCTGAGGAAGCCAAGATTTCGCATTTAGCACAGGATGGAAGTTCCCGGTATTTGCCTTATGCATTCTTTGCAATTGGAGAAAAAAAAGTCGGGACCTCCGCTTTTCCAACAGACCTAGGTTCAAATAAATCGTAAACGGAGTGTAGAATGGACTTTGCTAAAGTAGTGTGACTCGAGAAGATTCTCGGAGCTGCACAAGGACGCGAAAGCTGAATCGAATAGCAGCATTTTTGAATAAGGCAACAAATTCTGTTGCCATCAATTTTTCACTTCTATACTAACTATACCGACGAATATCCTATCCTCTGACCATTGTGCAGCAGGTGGAGTCTGGAGTCCTGCTGCTCAAGGAACATCCTGTACTATGCAACTTGGCCAATGACGGGTCAGGAGAGTGATGAACCATATCACGGATAATCGCTAGCGCAGTCGACGCTGCATGGGAGCCACAATGCAGCACAGGTAAATTTCATCCTCGTAGTACATACACGTGATATTGTGTACCGAGGCGAGAGGAGCTATTTCCTGGGCAATCCAGTAATGTGACAGATGCAAACATTCCTCGTTGCTGCGAAACCATTGACGGTGGCTGTGTGCTCTCTGTCTTTCAATATGATGCAGACTCGAGCTCCTCTACGTCGTAAGAATTTCCTCGAGAAAGTCGTCGTACTCTGGGAGGAAGGAGGACATCTTGTTTGTTTGCTGACCCGTTCTAGACCTTCTCCAGTTCACTATACCGCGAGCCAAAGGTCGCGAGGGGGAGGGGGGAAGAAAAAAAGAGTACATTCTGCAAAGATATCGGAGAAAACAGAGGGGGGAGGAAAGCTTTGGTGGACTGGGAGCAGCGTTTCGACTTGAATAATGTCCAGAGAGGAAAAAGAGGGTTTGGTGGCTTATCCTGCCAAAAAAAAGGAAAAGGAAAAAGACGCTTACGGTGCAGTTCCAGGGTTGAGTTCAGTTAGACCAGCAAAGTGGTGGCGACGGCGGTGATGGCGGCGGCGGCGGTGGCGGTGGCGGCTGCCACTTGGCAAAGACTCAGTTTGGACATCTTGTGTATGGTCTGCATAAGCTGGCGCGCGCTCCCGCTCGCGCCCGCGCTTAGAGGGTGGGTGGGTGGGTTGGTGCCAGAGGAAGTTGGTCGGGACACGAGAAATGATGGGATTCCAATTTCTCGGATATTGCTTACTGAACAAACCAATATATTTCGAGACAGCGAACGTGGCTGCATGTCTGTGGGTTTAGGGCCTGCCTGCTTGCAACCAGTGGAAACACCCGCAGCTTCTGTCTAGGCCCCATAGGGAGGGAAGGAAGGAAATTTGCGGGGATAAATCTTGCCAAGGCTTCTTATTTCAGTAGAAGCTCGTGTGTGTCTTTTGTTAATATAGATAAACACCTACCGCCATGTGGTTGGTTAACGCGTACAACCACCCCCACGTGCATATTTGCTGTGTAAAGTGTTTTCTCTAGCCTTAATGAGAGAGCTACAGATTATGCGCCTCAGGTCATCATTAACAGTGCAGAGAGGATGAAAACATGTAGTGGGGAAAATGTTTGATGGTTCTGTCGTTCAAGCGTTGTCGACCATGCAATGCAGTATTCTTGTTGCGCTTGGTCGAAATCTGCGTTGCACTTAGGATGTTACAACATTTGATATTACGGATGCATCTTAAATAAGTCTTGTGCGTGCTGTCTACATCCTATCCTAGAGATGGTAGAGATGTTGGTGATGGAAATGTACGTGCTGTACATCCCACTTCTCTTTCTCAAGGTGCGTACACACACCCGTACTATTCATTGAAGGTACCCACCGTCATGTCAATATGCGCCATTCTTCAGTCAAAAGTCACAGGACGTTCTGAACAGATGCCAACTTGCTCTGCTTCTTAAAGATGCAGATCTTTCTATAGCAGGCACTCTTCATCTCAATAAAGGTACAGGATGTGAGGTGCAGTACTTCTCGTACAAGTATATTACCCTGTAAGCAAACGTTGATTCACGTGTTGGGAACACTGTGCATACATCTTATAAAACCCTTGCGTCCCCGGGGCTGTTTGTCATCCACAGTCAACTGTTGCAACAACAGGATCATCATCAAAATGAACCTAGTGTACAGCGGCTACAACACCTCAACTGCCAACGCTCATCAATCCTACCATGTGTCAAGGTAGGTAGTTACAGAGCTTCGTCGACATTGGCGGGAAGTCCTTCGAGGATCTCATCCACCGAGAATCTGCAGTAGTCATGAATCAATTAATGCTCTGCTGTAGCAAATAGAAGGCTACTTTGAAAATGTTAATTTTGTTCTGTTGGGAGGGGAAATGGGCCTTGGGCATAGTTATAACAGGTGCATGTCTTATTTCTTGGTAAAACGGGCCCTTTATGACCCAGACGGCACTATTTTATCATCTGGCCCTCAGGGGATCGTGCTATATGGGGGCACTAATTCTCATGAACGAAGTCAAACAGTTTCATCAAGACTTATTGAAATAATAACGTCACACATTCTGTCGCCGTCACCAATGACATTTTTTCCTATCCTGTACCTCACTTCTACGAGCAACATTGATATCTCACCATAACCATCTAGCATATATTCCGCTCAACCTCCAGGGAAGACAGTATCAGAGGGGGCTGCTGTATTTTTGTGAGCCTTTGAGAGAGTGGCACAATAAATAGGGGGACACTGTTAGAGGCGCGTCACTTAATGAGAATATACGACATTTTACTTTGGGCACTTTTGACTTAAAGTTAGGTGGATATGTAGTAATTTTAAACGAGGCAAGATCATTGCAAAAGACAAAAAGACAATATTTATAGGCAAAGAGTTTTGAAAATGAAGTTTGTTCACCACAGACAGGGTGAGCAATATTTATGTTCCACTAGAAAGTAACTCATAACTTACTTCATCATACGAGCACGTTGTGAAGTGATATTTACGTCAATGGAAAGGAGTTTTGTTGCAGTCGATGTCTGAGACTCTGAATTGAATAAAAAATTAGCAGTATCTGCTCACAAGAAGCGAGAACACAAAAACAAGTTATCAATCAAGAGCTCACTGCTTCAGCGAGGCTGCAAGGTGAAGAGGGGACCCCAAAGATTACGTCCTGACCAACTTAGAGGCTTATGTCCTGTACACGTACCTCTCATATGAGGGACTGACAGCTTAAAAAGCAGTTGCACTGACACTTTACAATTACTTTTAAGCGACACCTGTTTAGTCAATCACGAAAGAAAGTTTATACAAGTGAAATGTTGGATGTCGACTTTAGGCTGATAATGTATTCAGTGACTTACTGGCGGTAAAACGGCCATGGGAGACCTCTCGGGTCAGCGTCGCATTGAGTTCTTTTTAAAAGTGTTTGGAACTACATCCAGGACTTTGATTTTTAGTGTAAAATTTGCCATGCTGAAAGGTAAAAGTTTTACTTGCGACAGGTGCGTTATTTTCGCATGCCAGACTTGGTCGGAGCAACGGGTGCCGATGAGAACCTGACTACTGCGCACCCACTGAAGTAGAGCAGCCAAGGGTTTGGGCGGGAAATTCACTTCACAATTTAATATACCGTATATGAGCACACATTTTGGTAGCGCTAGTTTTGGCCAGGACTGATATGAAAGATCGATCGTCCGTCGATGAGCGAGTAATTTTGCAGGTACCTCCGTGATCGACGTTGGAGCCTTGATGAAGTCACACCTGATCTCTCACACGTCTTGATAGCATTTCCAACAACAAGCGGAAGAAAAAGTAGAAATGACAGCTTTGTGTGCTTGCGCCAGCGCATGCGCCAAATTGTGTGGTTGTTTCTTAATAGTGGGATTAGACGGCAAACTTTTCCACGAGACCAACCATGAAATTTGCTTTGACAAACCGAAATTTCGGCTTGACAAACCAAAAAGGAGCGGTTGGTCTGTCAAAGCTCTCAAGTGTCAACATGTTGAAAAAACTCTGATTTATCGGACCTCCACCAGAGCCTTTGACCAGGACTGACAAACACTGAAATTTCTCGCTAGATCTGTGGCAATTCTGAAAAACGTCTCAGGACGAACGCATTGAAGGAGTCTGCAAAATGTAGTGGTTTTTGGTACATTCCCTGGCATATTTTTGATCAAGAATCTGTCAAATTCGGCTTCAGCGAATCTGGCAGCTCCATTTTCCAGCTGCTATCCTATCAGCCAGCACGAATGTAAGGGTGCTTATGGACCAGACTTTTCGGATAGGCCGGGCCAGGCCTGGACCCCCAAAAACCCTGTCCACCGGCCGGGCCCCTACGGGCTCGATCGCCCTTAGTAGTACAACAAGATGATGCAGTTGAGAGATAGTAACTACATACAAGGGTTCAGACCTGCAACTACACCTACGCTACATTTTGCAGTTAAATTGTTGTTCTAAATTGTTTCATTTTCATTTTGCATTTAAGTTCCGCATACCATGCCAAAAATGTACGAGGTATTTTTGTAGTCAGGTACAGCCCCACGGGCCTGAAAATCAGACGCCGCCCTGGGGAAATCGGCTTTAGGCATAGTTATAGATGTTACTTGTCTTAGTTCTTGGGGGAAAAAAATATACCCTATTCTGATCTAGTGACTATTTCTTTGTGTGGCTCGCAGCCGGTCGCGCTATAATAGAGTGGCACTATTTTTTCATTCGGCAGTTTGATGAAAATTTATTGAAAGAACAAAATTACACATTCCGTTGTCGTCATCACGGACCTTTTTTACTGTCCTGTACCTCACTCCTACGAGCATCAGAAACATCGACCAACATTGACGTCATTGACAACCGGCACCCCTACATGATTGAGGAGAGTTTGGGCCATAGCTCTATTCTGCAGATATCTGAAGGCAAACGCATCCCAAAGGAGTGTGATGCGTCGAGGCCAATTTTGAGATTCCATTGCTACGTTGGTCTGATGGAAAAGTCTAACAAATGTTCTCTTTCTTGTACCCCTTGACGGGATCAAAAACACGTCCCGCGCATTGGAAAGTCATATGGGACTAGCAGGAAAGCGTTCACTTTCCATACTTTCCTGCCATCAGCAGCAGCAAGATCAACGGACACTCATTTACGACAGCCCTGAATGTGCGTGGCACTGCTCCGGATGCGCAGAACTTGGTCCAGTGGTGTTGTCAAAGTACCTATGAATACTTGTGTTAGATGTATTCGCTTCTCAGCATGAATGTTGAATGCCTTCCACATTCTGGAGGCAGCAGCAGAGTGAGAGTCCGAAAAAATAATGGTACATGAGGTCCAATAGCCCAGGGGTCCTGGAAGAGAGGCCAAGTGTCTGGCAAGTCTCTTTTCTTTCGTCTCCGATCACTTTGCAATTCTGAGAGAGATTTTCTTTTCTTCTATCGAGTGCCAAGGACGAGGTTGAGGCAGGCTGCCTTTTTTTTTCAAGGGACCTGCGGCAATTTCTTTCGAATGATTGCTCAAAGATCCTCCTCTCAAGTCTGTCCCTTTTTCTCTGCCCTGGGGACATGAATTTTGCCCCTCTCAGTCGCTGTTCAACTGACCAAGGGAGGGGATTGCATGATGAAATCTTACAAAAGTCGCTGGAGAACGTTGTTCGGACGGTCACTAGACTAAACTGTAACATGCGTGGCTGGAGAGAAAGTCGTGTATTTGATCAATGATCAAGAGTCCGTTCATCATTGGAGTGCGGTATTTTTGCTATTTATCCAAATTTAAACGGATAAAAAGATCTTTTGTGGAATAGCAGAAAACTTCACCCCTTTCTTTATCAGGTTATGCGCGTAATCACTGACAAAAGGGCCCGAACAAAAGGAAATTTGTCAAAGATTTTTCGGCTGACATCTGGAATAATAACAGTCGTCCGATACCGGAAATGTTCCAATACCTTGATACGCCTGATTGTTTTTCTATAGGGTGCTGGATTATTAGAGCCTGAGTGATTTTAGGAGCCTGCCGAATTGTTTTTCAACAAGTACTGTGAGACAATGCGGCCTTTTCTAACGACGAGCAAGAAAAGATAGATGCCTTTGAGTTAAATAAAGAAATGGACCGTAAAAGCCAGTCTGATTATTGGGGCGTTCACAGTATACCTGAATGTGGCTTTTACCTTCCAAAAGTGGCTGGGAGGGGTGGTAGCGGGCCCAGCCCGAGCTGGAAAGCCCGATACCTCAAAGCCTTTTTGCTGAGTTTCAGTTTCGACAGGCACGACGGGCCGAGCCTTTAACCACTAGCGAAATTTAGGGGAAAAGCAGTGAGTCCGCCTTCATTTTAGTGCAGCAATGCCTTTTCTCCTGCGTGGCAGTCCCAAATAACATAATGACAAGAAAGCTTGTCGTTGTCTCGTTTTCTGACATTGTCTAAACAAAAGGTCGGGAGAGACACTGCGCACAAACAGTCAATTTTCTGGTAGGTTCGGCTTGACATCTGCTGGAGCTCAACTTTCAAAAGCTCGGCTCGACCTGAGCTCGATAAAAGTAGGCTCCTTATCAGCTCTTGTGGCTGGCTCCAAATTTTTCGTCAAGGACAAAAAAGCATGGTTTTCTTTAGCACCGTTCAATCTTCACTTCACATCGACAGTGGATTGCTTAACGCTGAATTGCGTAACTTGTAATTTTCACGACCTTAATTTATAATGTTTCGTGTGTAAGCGTTTTACACTAAGTTTGATCTGGTCGCAAAAAGTTCTCGATATCGAACACATTTGCCCTTTAACGTTTCTTTAACAACCGTCACGAGGTGCCCTTAAAAAACTCTTTCTTTGCTCGCAGACACTGTAGGTGTATGTCGAAAAATAGTCAAACGAAAACGACCTAAGTCAATCTTACCCCAGTATAGGCGGTGGGCTCTAAATGAGACACGTCGGAAATGTCACAACGTGAAAAATTAAGCGGTCCTTCAGCAAAGGTGGATTTCAATTTAGCCACAAGAGAGAGTTTCTACTTTCTATGCAAGGGTGAATCATATCTTTAGCTCTATCCAGTCAAAAGTTATTGCCTTACAAAGGTGAATGAGTGAGCATCCAATATCATGCCCAATTTTTGGCCTAAACTTTGGCCCCATAGTTTCAAGAAATGAGTTATCCTGGAGCAACAGCCTGTATGAATTTGGTTGTAAAGGAGATTCTGAGTTTTCCCTAAATGGGTAAACCATTTTTCTAGCCAATTTCCAAGTTGACCACATTTGGAGAAAAATGAATGACATGAAAATGAAAAAAAATGATCTTTTCTTCACAGAAAAGCTTGGTGTGAAAGTCAGAGTGGTCAGATCGAAGTGAACCTTCGGGCACTGCTAGATGAGGATCAGGAGTACTAAGTTCAAGCAAAAGAGAGAAGATCACAAATATCTGATTTTCAGTGGAAGGATCGATTCAAAATGTCGCCATTTTTTATCACTGTCTTTTCAAGTGTATGGTTGGAAAGTGGACTTTCCATCGAGGCTCCATCCTGTAGGTCAGTACAGCCAAAAGTTATGAATGATTGAATGACTCCCCCCCCCAAGTGTCTCGTCTTGGGCGCACATATCAGTGTCACAGTCCTTTTAACTTAATCACAGCCCATTTATAACCCTTCATGAGCCTTAAAAGATGGTCCTGATCAGTCATACAGAGTACGTCACAGTTTCGAGGCACAGAAAACTGATTCTTGTCCACCCTGTGCGCACAGGGTGCGTAAGAATTAGTTTCCTTCAACAATGCGCAGCTCCATCACTTGAGCATCATATGAATCGAAAGGCATTTTCGTTCTCTATCAGACTATTTAGAGCATTTGACACTCAAAGTACTGGTTCTTTTGACAACTACGGTGAACATGAAGCTCAGCCTGCAGTCTTTGAGGGTCCCAACTGTCAAGCATGGAGACAGAAACGTACATTTGGAGCTGTCCTACTTCTAGTAGGACTGTCAGCCTGATCTGACCATGCAGGCTTTTTAAGAACTGGCTTCATTTGTGACCAAGTTAGTCAAGAGAGGTGGGGAACCATGGAGAGAAAACACGTACAATGTCGGCAAACTGAAGGTCTTTCTTCGTATCTATAATGTCGGACTTAGCTGCACCTTGGTCATGTTGTCACATTTCTGTAGCATTTCCACCTTTTTTAGTGTGGCGTGATACTTCCTCTGGCCAACCATATTGCAGCCCCCTCTGCTGTCTGTTGTTGTTTCCCGTGCTGGGGAGCAGCTGAAATACATTGATGCTGCTGAGTTTACCCGAACCCTCCGCTTTATCCCTTTGGATATAATGGGTGAGGCAGAGTAACTGTCAATGGCTGGACACCCAAGCCGTCCAAAGCTCAGGTTCTGAAGCACCCGGTAAGGTCAGACTGGAACCGATAGGTGAGGGAGATCCCAAACCTTCAGTTTTAGTTTTCAAAACCAAAAAATGAGACCTCTGTCAGAGAGACCAAAAACTTGAAAAATATATTTTCCGCGAACAAGTGTAAGTGGAAAACTGCCCAAACCAAAACCCAGGTATCGTCAACCGCCCAAAAGAAAATCAAGTTGAGGCTAATTTCTCAGTTTTTATGAATGTGTGGGATATCCACTTCCAATTGGCGCCAGTCCCGCCCACCTGGGCGCTGTAATAGGCGTGGACGCCCAACCGATGGCAGTGGTCGCCCACTCTTCACCATCCCAAACTTGTCGGTCGCAGGTAGACAGCAAAAGCAAAGTCCAAGATCTTTTCTAACTCTTGAAATATGAATTGAAAAATATATCAGTCGATCAAACAAACAACCGGTGTGTTTCGGAAGCTCCTCCACCATTTCTCGGCGTGACAATGGCCCAGCGAGCCAGAATGAGTACTATGAGATTCTGAAAGTTTGAAACAGCTTTTCACATGAGCCCAAACCAATTTTTTGCTACACTTTATTGCCAGTCTGTACCATGAAAGGGTCAACTTGACAACATATCCTTTCCCGTACTTGGAATAACATGTCACTACTGCCTTGACAGGGCCTCACTGGCCAAGAAGAAGTGCGGCGGCGTCCAAGCTGTTGCCATGCAATAGATCCTTCTTACCCCCCATGGAGAATAGGTCAATACGCCACCTTGGAAGTCACTCAAAACACAAATCTCGTGGTAATAATCGTGGCTTGCTGAGGAATTCGAAATGGTGCCGGAACTTTCGAAACCCTATGTACTAAAGCAGTCAAGGTCTCCCCCAAACCAAAAACATTTCAGCTCAGGAACACGTAAAGATAAAATATTTGCAGAGATGTCGGCCAATTTTTCCCTAGAAAGTCTTATTCTGACCAAAAATGACGCTCAGCGGCCATCGTCCGCTTCACTGATATAGCTAGTAAGTAATTCGGAGCAAGATATACGAAAAAAAAGTTGCTACTGTAGTAAGCAGTACTATTTCAGTACTTGCTGGTCCAGCACGTCGATGCACGAGTCCTTGAAAGCGCAATGTGGCTGATGCCTTAAGAAAACAAATGCTAAGTGTGCACTTAGGCCGCACCTTTTTGCCCTTATCTATATAGTAAGCGTTGGTCATATTGCGGACGTTGACGTTACGGCACAGCGCGTTCTGCTGAGTCCTGCACTGAGGCCAACACTGCGAAATTAAACCAGTGTAGATGCTCCGCTGTGCAGGGCAAATCATCCACTGCACATGCAGTAAATGCTTGCAATAACAGCTATCGGTGGTGGTCGGACCGCCGCTGGACAGTCCTGGGAGGTGGATTGCCGGGGTCAACTCAATACCCAAACCTCCACTAAGATGAGCACCTTCATAGCAGCAATTGTCAGGGCATGAATACTTATGCATCATCTTGGCAACGTGCATGTTAATCACATAGACGGGTGGACTCAAAGCACTCATACACCAAGTTTGCAGAATGCAGCGTCACGTCTAACTTTCCGAAAAGTAATGCAGCAAAAAAGCATCATGCTGCTATAAGTTGCGTGAACACTTTTGTATTGAGCTTATACAGTCGACATTCGATTTTGAGAACCTACTTGTTGCAGGGAATAAGATGACGAAGTAGAACTGTTGCCAACATTCACTGGTGGCGCTAAACCTTTTTAGATGGTCTGATGCCAAGTACAAAGACTAGCAGAAGATGATTATGATAATCATGACTTTTTCGACTGCAATTTCAATTGACTTCACTAAGTATCTCTCTTGATGTTGAGACAAAACAAAAGTGTTCTTAAACGAAAAGGGCCCTTAATCAACGTGCGATGAAGTTGCCAAAAGTTGTCAAAGTCGAATACGCCTTCATGGCAATATTTCAGAAAGTAACTTTTCCTGTGAACCGGAAAACCCCTAAAAATGTTTTAAAAAAATCGAGCGTGACAAGATGGAATGTTGACTGTACGTGTAAAAAGCACTCTTGCTTTCTCCTTGCTTCTTCCCCCATTTTAAGTGCGGGAGGCTTTAATACCACACCCCTCCTCCTACTTCCGCCCTATTTGAGCAGCCCTCACCGTGTCAGTGAGCCACGCCGAATGAGCAAGCTCTTATTCTGTTATATGGTGCATTCATTTTCCTTTTTTCTGCTGTTTTTTCCTCCACCAGTCAGCCCAAAATCTTTTACTTTTTTGGTTTTGGATAGCGCTCCTTCACCCTTGTCCTGCGGTGTGCACATGCAGGGCTCTGGTGCTAAACTGAGGAAAAATTTCGTGCATATTCAGACATCAATATTGCATCAATGGTTCAAGATCTAAGAGATCTTGGACCTTGTTCAAATCATTTTCCTTGATTTAAAAGTGAGCCTCTTTGCACTTAAAAGAGTCGTTCACATGTCTCTTGGAGGGCATGCAAGCTTTGGTGACCGCATCCACGGCCGTGGCAGAACAGGCGGACCAAACAGCCAACTTCAGACCAATGGAGAGCATTGCAGGCAAGGACATCAACTCTCTTGTTCAGAAGAAAACCATCTGTCATGACGTCTCTCAGCAGCCACATTGAACAACGTTTCATCACTGAAGACGACATTTCCCCAAGAAGCACTCATCAGATTCTAGAATAGAGTTACTTGCTTCCGATAACTCTGGAGTCCTTGATGACCTAGACCTTCATGTGGACGTAGGACTTCATATGGAACTGTTTGACTGGTCCTGTAATTCACTGCAAACCTTTTCCCAAAGCCACACACACGAAACCCAGGCCTCCTTCTTAACCATTCTCTTCGGATTCATCAGGAAGTCCTTGGTGACTTTTATGTCGCTTCTGGGCTTGTGCAGGCCCTCTCAATGCCCCGGTAGCACTTGGCAACATGGTAGACGTCGGACCGAAGGTACTTAGTGAGTTTCACTATGGTGAAAGCATTATGGCCTGACCGGATGAGCACACATATACTGTGATAGAGTGCCAACCTTATTCCCACAAATTTTGAAAAAGGAGGCAGCCAGGCCTTCTTTGGAAAAAAGAAGAATGCAGTGGGTCAATTTACCATTCGGTAAATTACCCTGCACAGTTCATAGTTAATTTTCTGCCCGAACAATGCACATATGTGAGTTTTCAGTCACGGGCTGGCATCAGGCTATGTGTGAGGAAGAGGAAGGACGACAATCTCAGCGAATGTTACACGGCAAAAGGAGAAAAAAAGTAAATGAAGTGACCCTGCACTCACTCTGTACCTACGTACGTGTTACGGATGAATCGACAGGGCCAGAAAGCAATCTCTTTCCCCAAATTTTCCACTTCATCTCTCTCTCCTGGTGCTCAACCTCTTTTTTCCTTCAAGCACTGGTCGGCCTTCCTCCATCTATTACCTACGTACTTGGCTACAGGGTTTTCCTTCTCCTTTACCTTTTTCCTTTAGTACAATATATCATGATTAATTGCCGATAAAAAGAGGAAAGTGTCGATCGCTCTCCCCCAAAAAAATCGCCACTGGTTGGCCCAAAACTACATAAGTGAGAGACTAGAAAGAAGGGCAACATGTGACTTTGGCACACGGGAGAGCAGTGCCCGTAGTATGAAACTGACTACTCTTTTTGCGAATCCCTCACCTCGCACATTTAGGCATACAAGCTAGCTACAAAGGTAGGCTGGAAAGTGTAACTGCACCTAATTAGGGACTGAATGGCTCCGGAAGAGTCGTTGAAAGTTACAAGAAAGACAAGCATCTTAAAGGTGTCATTTAAAGAGAAATACACTCTGCGTGCTGCATTCATTAGAGTAGTTTTTGTGCATTTCATCTTCAATGGGCTCACTGAGCACAAATGGTCCAACGCCATGAAAAAATAACCGAGAGCTCTCACGCCAACTACTTCAGCAGAAAATAACCGCAACAGTGGGGCTGGGACGACTCGGTATAAATTCAATGTGCAAATATTTGGATAGCAGATAAGGAGAGAGCACCAGTAAACAGCCCAGGATGCACAGGTGGCGGAGTCTCGTACATGCACTGAATGTGCACTTGCACACGCACACTTTGAGCAGAGGAACTCACCCACGACTGAGAGCATGAACTTGTGTGTCTGGGATGGCTCCGAGTTGATTTGGCACTCGTAGATACCCTCGTCATTGTAGTCCACAGACTTGATGACCAAGAACCACTCATTAGAGTCTAGGAATGCAAATATGTCAAGTGAGTCCTTTACCTATGCCGTAACATACCGTACTCAGGCCCATAATTAATAAAGACGTACCTGGTTCGTGCATAACCTTGAATCGGTCGTCGCTGATGTAGACGAGCTTGCCCACGGCCAGGACACTCACGGGGCGATATCGTATCCAAGAAGTCTGAAAGAGAGCGTGAATGAATGAAGGAAAGAAAACTGGCCAATGAACGTAATACAGGACTTTTCCCTTCATTATCTTGAGCCTCTTAAGTGGTTTCATCTCCGCGGACAAGCTCGCACTATGTTGGCGCGTTATTCGGAGAGTCCGTTAGGTGCGTGCGACCAATATTGGTGAAAGCATTAAACACCGCTTGCTATATACGTATGTACGAGCCGCAGGTCGAAGCGGAAACGAGAAGAAGGAATCGAGAAAGAACACATTCACTTATATGCCTCATTGCCACGTACGAAGTATGAGAGTGAGGACTGGGCATAGCAGACCAGCAAATTTGCAAGGGGGGCCTGCGTTTATGAAGCTTCACCAGGGCTTTAAATCGAAACAGAGAAAAGAACAAATGCAACGTGCATATTTGACTTCGGGTACACGTTCGTGCATTCGCAGAGAAACGACAACGTGCAGGGTCACGCAAAACTTGGTAAGTGGGTGAGGCCAATTGCTCAGGCCTGTGAGCGCTGTGCAGTTTCATCATGCAAAAGAACTTGGTAAATGGGACCAAAGAAAGAAAAAAGACAGGTTGCTGCATCAAAAGACCATATTTATATGGACCAAAAGATACCTGTTGGATGTACTTAGAGCAAGTGAAGCCCAATTTTGAGAGACACAAAAGCTGCCTTTCACTTGTCTCATCTCTCTCTTCGACATCCCGATTATTTCCTCTATTACCATGATTCTCAGCAAAGGAAAGGTTAGAATCTCCTCATGAATCCGGTTGTACACATCACACGTTGGTGTTCCATGCACCGATTTGAGTCATATCCTCTTCAGTACTTATGTTTGGTTACTTCTGGTCCATGCTGCCAATGACATTTGTGCATGTATCGTGCGTACAGCAAGAAATATCTGACGATTATGATCCATAGGACGCAAAGGTCGTTCAGGATACAGAAATGCTTTCTCGTCTGATAGCAACGCACTCTCAAAGACATTGCTGCAGATGCGTGAAAAAAAACTAGAAGCCTTGACTTTCGTGCACTTGCACGTACCGCTACGCATTTACAATACGTGTGAGTGAGTGACAGAAAGATAAAATGCATTGAGAGTGTGTATGTTTATAACTTATATATACGCTTGCGCATGTGAGTCTGCACGCACGCGCATACATAGAGTGTACTACTGCATGGGTTACAGAGACAAAGAGAGATTGATTGCATTGTGTGCTCTGCGTTGTATCTTATGGAACTCTTGTGCGGAATGTTCACACGGCATAAAAAAGGTTGCATGAAGAGTGTTTGTTGCTGTGTGAAAGGACCGTGTGGCTGATTCACCTTCAGCGCACATACAGGGGTTCCATGAATAATGCGTGCGATGTTTTTTAGAGTCTCAAAGTGCTATACCGTTGACTCATCCTTGACTATCCTGGTGGCTTCCACGTGAACATGAACGTGAGGCAACAACCACTTGCCACACTGCAGCTCGCTGCTCTGTATTGAGTGGACTCCTTTCTTATATCCCTTGTGGGGAAGTATAGGATGTACCAGGGGTGCACGTTCGTAGTAACATACGCGAGTAGGGCACACGTTTCCTCCTCAAAGAGTGGGTGGGATAAGAAAATGGTTTTTTGCTCGGGGGAATGCGTCCATTGGAGAGGCTCTTCCCATCTTATCCCACATTTTTCTTATGCAACAAGCACCGGATTGTAGAATAATTATTTGCCAGTCAGGGAAATCCCCTCCTTTACCCTGCTCTTTTCTTCTTCCTCGGGGAACAAAGAAACTATGCGTGATGGCCCGGAGGGGCGGGGGAGGGGGGTCCGCACAAAACCTCAGCTTTTATGAGTAGGGGGATGTATGAGCACAGCGGGAGCATACAATGTATCACAAACAGTGAGCAAGGTGAACAAGTGTCCAAATCCATCATTCTGGCCAGAATGCAGCAGTCTCTATTAGGTGGCACTCCCTCAATGGCGGAAGTTGCAGTGCAATTTTGCAGCTGTCTCGCAGAACGATCTCCAAATGCACGTGCCAATTTCATGTCCGCCATGAACGCTTCTCCCGAGGTCAACCAGCAACTGTGGAGAGCGAGAAAGAGATGCCAGGAAAATGCAGTAAGCCGTTAGCAGTATTTCAGCGATAGAAGAAGTCAGATGTGACAAATTGCCAAGAGGATTTTTCTTGTGGAAAAAGGCAAGAGAGTCGACGACATGACAAACAACAGCGTTGATTTACGGGGACAGCTAGAACGTGCATTTTCCAGGCAAAGAAGGGAACAGAGAGGCCAGCTCCACTGCAAAAAACAGACTGCAGGAGGGGCCGAGGGAAAAAGCGCATCATTTCTGCTCGGTCCTACCGCAAAAAAAAGATCCTGGGAAAAAAAGTAGGCAGCAACGGTGCAAAAGTGGCTCTCCACTAAACGGTGGAGAGACGAGAGGAGAGAAATGCCAGGCCAAATTGCGCTACATTAGTAATTGGTCCCCTTTTAGCTGGGTCTCGTTCGCGTGCGTGTGACATCCATACATACACTCAATTCCCCTCATTAAATATTGCATGACGTGGCAAGGCTGCCTAAATAAATGAGAAGTTGGACAGGAGGGGACCCCCCCCTTCTGGAGGAGGGGACACCCACCCCCTCCCACTCACTTCTTCCACACGCTGGAAAGTTTCCTACAGCGAGCAAAACAAGAACTTCTTCTGTACCGCCTGCATGGTGAGAGGAGGAAGCTATCTACGTCGTTCTCACGCCTTGTCATCAACACATTTCGAATTCATGCTTGTTATGTGTAACTTATAGTTTAATATACGGGCCTGGGTGTGGATTATAAAGTAACGACTGCTATTGCCTCGCAACGAGGAAATGTAGCAACTCCGGTTCTGGGCCAACAGAAAGAGGAATGGAGAAATAAAGGTGGGAGATTTAGCACATTAGCTATAAATTTCTCTGTGGCAAAAACCTCGACAGTGGCGTTGAGTGTACGCGCACACATGTAAGTCGCAGTTTTCGTCCATTATTGCGCACAATCTAATGCAGTACTTTTTGTGCTCACATAATGCGTACATACATAATAGATGGTAAAATGAGGTTTTGGAGCAAAAAAAACCACCAAGAACACGTCTTTTTCGTAGTCCCCAAGACCTGGTCTTCTGTGGTGTACGCCTCCATCGAGGTCGGGCGGACGACATCAACCCAGAAGAGGCTCCGCAAAAAGCATTTCCTTGATTGGTCGACTTATCTTGTGTGTGTATTTTTTTTCTACTCACCAGCTTCTTGCCCACGAGATTATGACCCGTACACTTCATCATGGCCGTCCTCCCGAGGGTGGCTTTCGTGTAAGTGATGTTCTGATACTGTGGCACGTGGGAATTGCTCTTCATCCTCCTGGTGTCAGAACTGACAACTCTCTTGACCATAGATAAAGCTTTGGGCGACGCTTCTGTCACAGCGGTGGATGAGGCCGACCTCCGATTGGAGTCGCAACCTGGCAGTGAGCGGTTGGTCGGAGTGAGAATACAAATACTCATTTGGTGTGACATGCATGCGGACCACAGCAGACTCGCACAAATTGCTGTTGATAGTCTGTTATGTAGTGATAGACTTTTGTTATTATCCCCCCTTTGTACTACCCAAGTACACGCACACGTGAGTAATATCTGGGGGGAAAAAAGGCCCATTGCATGCGGCAGGACGGGCAATAAATTGCACTAGAGCGAGTTCTGAGGGGCCAATTTGTCCGACTGTCGACTGACGGCGGAAGGTCGATCATTCACACAGCAACCTCAAGTCTTCAACAGGGAGTCTGCATAGATAGGCCTACTGCAGGGGGAACGAGAAGGAAGCTATGGGCGTGTTGGTGTTTCTTCCACATACAAGATGAGTGAAGTAAACTTTGGCCTCATGTACTACAGACAGACAGACGACTCTGCTTACAAGAGCACCGGATATAAGAGCACTCTATCTACTAGAGCAAAAACGTCTGGACCGGAACAGAGCCAGCTGAGCGCAGTGGGGTAGGCAGAGCGTTCTTCATTATTACTGATGTTTTTTCTCAAAAAGTATAATTTTTTGACTTCATAAATGTTTCATTGCGAGGAGCAGATTTTAGTGCCGACAACGTTGATGGCGTCGGATATTAGGTCGATTTCTCTGCTTTAACTATGCAGGAGCCGCCGCTGTTATGCCAGTGCGCCATCTGCCATGAGAGTGCGTCATCGTCATTGTCGTAAGAGCAATGATAAGTGAAGGTTTAACGTCCAGAGTTGTCCTTTTAAGCAGAGCCAACTGTTTGCAGTAGCGACATATGTATATCCCACAATAGGCTGCTAGGGGGCCCGAGCTGAAAGGCACATGCGTGACATAGACGAATTTGGTGGAATTACAGTTTCCCATACGACAAGACCAGACCGCTTTCACTAGGGCATAACCAGCTTGTCGACTTTCCGACGGCAAAAACCGCTGATGGCATCATTCATGCAAACAAATCTTTTTAGGTTTTTTTAGCACGTTGTGCACATCCTACTTACCCACGAGCGGCGGAGCCCAGCCGACCACTAAGATGAGGATGGCTGCCAACAAAGGCATCATAACCTTTTCAGTACGTCTGATGTCCGCTGAAGAAGACATGGGTAGAATCATAGAGGTGGGTTTTTTTTTCCCTAAGTGTTTTGTTTTCCACCTTCGGTTTGTCACACCCACACTTTTTGCTTAAACTGCCGGGATCGGTGAGCAACTCTAAGCCTTGTTACGCTTGAGATCTCTTAGGGAACCTGAGCTCACTTCACGCTTTTTTTTCCTCTTCCAATGTAAGAAAAACTTGGTTTTCTCTCTTTTCCTACTTCTTCTGCTACTTTATTATTTGTTTTACAGTTTCTTCTGCTAAGGCTGAAAACGACCGTCTCGCACGCGCCAAAATTTCAAGGGCCTCTTGGCTTCGGTGTGGCTTTTTCACTTGTGTAAACTGCACACAGACAGCAGTGGCACAGCAATAACAAGCAGAGCAGATGCCAGGACCCTATGTACGCCAACGCTTCTCCCCCACACACATGCAAGCTTTTAAGAAAGTTTCTTTTCTTGTCTCCTGCGCTCGTATTTCGGCGAAAATGCTCCAGTGACCGAGTCCAACTTGTATTAGAGACTCTTCCTGAAGCCCATGCGCGCGTGCTTCTCTCTCCGACTGCTGCTAACCGTAAAAGTGGGGTCGTTTTACAATGGAGCTTTTTAATTGTTCCCCCTTCTCTGTTTCTTCTGCTGTCTCTGAAGAGATTAAAGGCAATTTCACGAGCACGAGTAAGAGGACTTCTTGAGTGAGCCAGCACATTGGAGAGAGAGAAAATTACTTCATACTACGTAGGAGGACCTGGTTAGAGAGTCGTTTCTGTTGTAGTCTGGGAGTGCAGGCCAGGATACGCCACAGCTCACAAAAAGCACCCACTTTTTCCGCCTTGCTCGACTATTGTCGGACGTATGCTTTATAACTGGGAAAAGTATTTCCTCAAACAAACGCGTATGCGTAGGGATCAAGTGCGCACAGTTATGCCCACTGCAAAGTCCTAGGCAATGGGGGACAAGTTTATGTTCGGGGGGGGGGGGG
>JAAUXU010114060.1_pt1 | contig 53716 bp, 70 predicted proteins | sample 7278151 | NCBI WGS metagenome assembly JAAUXU01 (sample SAMN14350113, study PRJNA611818) | marine sediment metagenome | isolation source: surface marine sediment (1.8m) | place: French Polynesia: Moorea | collected 2018-08
ATTACTCAGAGACTCGGATGTGCGCGAACAATGGTGTCCATGCGCAGTCTTGTTCCATAAGGTGAGGATGTGATCGAGACTCGTTGGCAGCCATGTTGAGGCTGAACAGGAGCGCTGACGTCGTTTCAAACCCCTTGGAATTAGGCAGTCCCGACTTTTCTAGAAAGGAGTGCGTTAGCGAATATGGTCGAATCTTCAACACTTATGACGTCACAGCCTTAGGCTCTTTCAGTCACCCCAAGTAGTCCCTGCAACGTGTACGCAGTCCACAAGGCCAGGGAGCTCTTTTCTTTGCAAGCTGCACGGTACCTTATTGAGCTGCACTGTACCTTCTTGTAACAGAGCTCCACATTCGCGTCCTGGGATTACCTCTTGGACCACCATAAACATTATTATTGACCGTGAGAGTGTCCTTGGGGAAGATGACCTTGACGGAGATTTTTTTCCGCCCAAAGTGAGCAATCGACAAATCTAAGGGGGAAGCCGATGTTTTCAAAACCATTGGGAGCGTGATATGAAATAAAATGCCCATGTGTACGCGCTGCCCACCTGCTTACTACATTGATCACGTTCATTTTTTGCACGCGCCTTTTTTTTCGCCAAAAAATACCTTGTTAGACTGTGATGGATGACGAGATTGCTTTTTTTCCCCTGCTTTTTGATTGAGATCCACTAAAGGAATCCGGTTGCATTTACCTGTGCGCTAAGAGATTTGTTTCTCTTCTCTGAACTTGACAGCGACGAGATGCGCATATATGATGATGATGATGATGATGATGGGTGCTCATCTTTTTAGGGCTCGATCACGTCGTTGTCGGTGGTGGAAGCTTTGTTTTTCCACCTGGCCCAGCCTGGTCGACCTTCCGCACTCCTGTTGCTCCTGTGCCCCGCCAGATCCTCGTCGTGCACCATCTCCTCCTCCTTCTTCTTCTTCTTCTTTGTGCGCATGCGCTGCGCGCGCAGGCTCAAGACGATGTCATGCATGCCCACGAGTGACCCAAAGTCAGTCGCATCTTGGTCGTCTTGCTGATTGCTTCTCTCTCCGGATGCGAGAAGTAGCGGCGAGGCTGGCAAAAGGTTTGACACCCAACCAACAGTCATAGAGAGCAGCGTTGCCAGAAGTAGACTCGATGGAGAGTCGCATTCTTCAGGTAAGGAAGGAACTTTCTTACAGGGTGGTCCAGCAGTTTTGTGGAATGCTCCGTCGGACGGACGACGCCAATCAGTCAGTTCATCCTCGCTACAGGGCGGCCCCACCAACTTCGGTAGCTGCATCTGCAATCGCTGCAGCCTCTGTCAGAGCACATGCAACATTGACACACAGTTTTCACAGATCTCACTCATGCCTAGCTGCAACCTAGGCCTGGAAGTCCTCAGGTGTTGACATTAGCAATTACGCAGGCCTCCGTGGGCATTTTGAGCATCTCATCAAGCACCAACGGCGTCAACTGTCACGGATGTGCTTTAGAGGCCTTCATGCCACCACTATGACATGAGTAACATCAGTGATGAAGTTTACACAGTTTAACTTTTTAGAACGTGTGTGTTAAAAGAAAAAAAAAAGTGTCTGTCTCATCCACCTCCAACAAGTTGGGAATCATCCCTCTATTTTGATGTCCAGTTGAATAACTTAAAGTTGATCACTACTCTTCATTTTCGAGCTGTTGAAACAATGGTACAAAATGTGGTTTCACTTTCTGCTCATAACGCACAGACTGTCAGCAAGATCGGTGTTTTCATTGAATCGCACATATAGTTAGTTGGTGATCGACCCAACACTCATTTCCGACCCAAGCGAACCTTTATACAAACGTGTTAACTTACACGTTATATTGCCATCACCAAAGCCGAGCTAAAGGAAATTTTGCACGGCATATACATTAGTTTAAGATATGCATTTCAAAGTTGACGGGTCTTTCTTTGTCACAAGACAAAGGCTTGTTTGTTGAAGTCGGAAATCCAGACGGGGTCGGTGTCCTCGAACCCGACGCTGGACCCGAACAACGCTCACCGATCAATACATTCACGCTTGAAAAGTTAAGCTGGCGGAATATTTCAAGTGGGCCATCAGATCCGGAGCAATACTCATGTGTCACCCGGTACAAAATCACCAGCTTTGACACGAAAGAACCTGAAGGGAAGTGAAGGAATGAAACTCTTCAAATCTGTGTCTCTCATGACTTCAAGGCTGTCATTTGCTCATCGCAATCCATGATTGTGACCTTGCCAAATGTATAGTCAGATCTGAGCAAAGAAAACTTAAAAAGCTGTGGTGCGGGCCGATGTGGAAGCACTTGATTGTCTACGAAGCAACTAACTCATAGCTTCGATGAACATCTCAGAGCATCAGTGCTTGCTGCTCCACAAGGGTCAAGGGAAGGATCTCATGTCACACAACTCCAAGCCCAACAGCCTGTTTCCACTTGATGAAGAAGACCCCACCAGGTCTTCATAGGCAGCAAGGCTGAGTGGAATTCAAATTTGCAACATTGCCAAACGTACGTGACTGTGTCTGGTGAGCCTAGTGTAGGAACTTTTTCTTTTAGCTGCCACCACTCAAGTGTACTCCAAATTCTATTCCTGCATAAATCTGACACTGCCTTTGTACCGACTTGATTTGGACTGTTCTTTGCTGACATACTACAGTGTAAGTGCAACTTACGTCGGTCATCTTTTACTTTGCAAATCCACAAAATGGGGCTCCTTCACTGCCTTCAACTGCGTCATCACTGCCAGCAAAATGCACCTTTGTCCATTCTGGGAGGCCTGCATTCTTACTTACCAATTTTACCATTATTTCTCATCCACACAGCCTACTTTAAAATGCTCTGTGATTTCACTTCTCTTCAGTGACTTTTTTTTAACTTACTCACTCACTAAGGGGTGACGTAACCCAAGGTCTTGGCCAAGAACTGTCCTGACAAGCAAATGAGGCAGTTATTTCAACCACATGGAGGAGAGAACAAAAGGTGTCAGCTTTGGATGAGCATCTTATAAATCACTGTGTAAACTGGGCAATTCTCTGTGCCTGCAGATGATGAAGGTGTGTTGATGTTGAATCAATAGCTGCTGAAGTTGGATTTTCGGGCTCTGGATGGCAACCCTGGCGCCATCTCCGTGACCGTTTCTGTTGCTCCAGCCTGACAGTCGAACCCCGCGCGTTGCAAAAGTGATCGACCGAACGCTACCTGCGGCTGAATATTCGGCGCGTGCTTTGAGTACTTCAAGTACTGCCAGTACTGCAGTGGTTGGTGGCAGGCAAAACCCAGTTTCTCTCTCTTTCTGTCCACTGTTGACCGTTATATTGCGTCACTTTGGTTGGACAAACTGCCGAAGACATAACAAGTACTGAACAGAGTCGTCCGCACCCTCAAAACGGTGAGAAACTGCTAGTTTGCCAGGTCTGTGGTTAACTTTAAGTATTGAACAAGTATCCGGTGCCATTTGGCCCAATGCACCAAAGAATCGATGGTGCCAAATGTTTGGGCCGGAGCCGAATATTCGGCTGATGTCGCTTTCGGTCGATCACTACTTGACAGACGTAGTAGATGTAGCTGCGGCTGCAGATCATGTCGTCCACGATGAGGTCGAGTTCGTAGAACCCATCGAGTGTGACCCTCTCTTATTTTTGTTTTGTAGAAGTCATTTCTTGTTCTTGTCGTGGTTGCTTCTGTCTGCTTGGCAATTCCTCTGCCGCAGAAGAGAGGCGGTCGCCAGAAAGAACAAGGGTACAACTACCCCGTCCCGGAGAACCCGCTGACGTTGCCACCGCGTAGAACGACAACAACCGCTGCTCCGTCGACGACGACGACGACGACGGCGACGACGACGACGACGACGACAAAACCTACAACCGGATATGTCTATAACACTCCAAAAGTGACCTTCACTCTTCCCACAAGAGCACCGAAGACGACAACAGCAGGCACAACAACTACCACTATGACGACGACGACCACAACCACTACGACGACGACGACGACGACGACGACGACGACCACCACCACCACCACCACCACCACCACTACTGCCACTACCGAATTCCAAGGTTATGTGATTTCCACTCCCAAAGTTCGCTTGACTCTTCCATCGAGAAAGACGACTGTTCAGCCCAGCGGAGCCTTCGTCTTCCCCACCGTCACAGACGTCGGCAGCTACAATGAGCAGGACCTGCCGCTCTGCGCCAGCGACATTGGCACCACCTTTTCGGAGATCGACGTGAGAAGTTTCGACATCATCCCGGGCGTCAACTGCTTCGTCGTGCCCAAAGAGCTCTTGCCTGATTGCACCGATGACTTGGGGTCTTTGACACCGATCCCTGAGGTCACTTGTCGTCAAACTGCTCCAGACTGCCTAGACGGCTCCGGAGTGGACTGCCACCAGGTGGATGAAGAGTCTCTCCCAATCTGTCCCGACGACAGTGACGACGTATATAACGTGGACTTGAGGTCATCATCTCAGCCATTCATAGCTGGAGTCACTTGTAGACTGTTGCCATTCTGTCCCACTGATTCCAGCCAAGATAAGCTTGACATAAGAAACTCCGACCACATCCCGGGTGTGACCTGCCGACTACTTCCATTTTGTCCCGACGATGCCAATGCCAATGAGCATGACGACGTCTTAGACCTGAGAAGTTTTGAATCTTCCATACCTGGGGTCACCTGCGTCATCAGAGAAGACACTGAGTATAACTACGCTGACTACAGTCTGGAGGAAGAGGATCGGTCTGTGGGGGGCGTCGTCGTCGTCAGCTCCAATGTCTTGGACGCCGGGACTGAAGGGAACTCAAACGAGGAGGCTGATCAAGCAATACATGACGATGATCACTCTGTTAAGAATAATGATGACAGTGATATCTATGATTATGAGGATTACGGACTTTTACCCACCATCGACATCCCTGATAGGGATGTATTCTTGCTAGAGGAAGTTACCGAAGCCTCTTCAGAATTCCCTTTAGAACTCCTGAGCAGGCTTCAAAGCACGCCAGGCAGGTCTGGCGGTGAGAGCATTGAGACCAATGAGATCGAATCGACCATTTTTTTCCCTCCCACTACAACTACTGTAAGTACTAGCAGTCCTATCGCGTCGGTTACAACGGCATTCACTACTCCTGTTAGTCCTTCCCTGAGGCCAGAACAACTTGTTGAAGTCCACAGAAGCGCCAGCCTTCGCCAGCCGGCCACTTCTTTTATTGCTACGTCAACATCAACAACAACGCCTACGACGACCATGGGGACCACAACAACGACGAGGAGCACTACAACGACCACGGGGACCACAACAACGACGAGGAGCACTACAACGACCACGGGGACCACAACAACGACGAGGAGCACTACAACGACCACGGAAACCAGAACAACAACGAGAAGTCCTGAAACGACCAAGGGGACCACGACAACGACCAGGAGTACGACAACGACCAAGAGTACAACGACCAGGAGCACTACAACGACCACTGTTAGTACGACCGAAGCAAGGACCACACCTACCTTCAGTACGACCGAAGCAAGAACCACACCTACCTTCAGTACGACCGAAGCAAGGACCACACCTACCTTCAGTACGACCGAAGCAAGGACCACACCTGTAGCTAGTACGTTAGCATTTACCACAACTCCAAAGACATCGACCATCAGCTCCACGACTAGAACATCCACAACCACCCCTAATGAACCTTCCACTAGAACTGCCGTTGCAACTGAAAAAGCTTTTAACAACCTTCCAGTTTCCGCTACCACTTTGACAGTTAGTGAAGCGCCTGAGACGCCCAAACATATTTCGTTGGTCCGAAAACTATTGCTCGGTGAGATCCTAGCTGATGCCGATGATGGGGACGCATCTGTCGCAGCCTTCACCACCCCAAGGCCTAACGTTCCTGCTGTTGACGAGAGTTCACATGTTTCCGACCTCCTCGATGGGGTTTTCGCGTTCAACAAGTTTGAGCCGGTCAGGATCTTTTCAGAAGAGCGTGCACACAAGGCTGATGATCAACCTCACGTGCCAATTCTCATGAACCTCCGCGCAATGATTGAGGCCACCACTGAGCAGCCTCCCCTTCGAGTCATCCAGCCTATTCTCATGAATGAACGGGCGATGCTCTCCCAAACGCCGTTGAGAGAGGGACCCACTGGCCTTTTGGGTAGGCAAAGGCAGTCTGATGTTGCCTCGGGTCAACACCAAGCAGTCCCGGAGCGGAGAAAGCCTTTGGTCTTTGCTCTGGAAGAAGAAGAGTCAGCCTTGAAGCCAAACCCTTTGGAAAGTGTTGGAGGTTCTAACAGCCGGTCTGCGCTGCCTTCAGGAGGTGGACCGGTAAGAAAAAGACCATCACTGCTGGACCAGCAGCAGCAGCAGCAGCAGCAACAACAACAACAACGGCAAGGAGTCACACCTGTTCGCGGTGCAGGAGGACCTGTTCTAGCTGTCGAAGATGGCAAGGGTGACGTCGCCGGCCCCCTCTTTGCACGCGACAGACCGGGTTCTCCCTTCAATCCGGCCGCCAGCGCTCTGGACCCGTCGCTGTCGGAGGAGCTGAACGAGATCCTACTTGAGGAGATCCGAAGGAGGAAGGACGAGAAGAAGAAGAAGAAGTTCTCTTTCCAGGGGAGGGACTTCAACCCGGCGGTGTCATTCCCCGGCTGAGAAATTAAGCCGTCATAGCCGTCGGCATATTTATTGAAGAGGCCGGTAATGACGGCCAATTTTCGTTCTCGTAATCGATGAGATAATAATAGTCATATTAGAGCAGCAACGCTGATGATGAATGTTTGAGCTGCAGAGTCGTTACGCAGACAAATCGCAACTTACAAGTTTAATAAGCTTCGTACGGTTCGATTTCTACGATTGCTCTGGCCGCGCAATCGTGTGCGTGCGTGCGTGCGTGCGTGCGTGCGAGCGAGCGAGCGTGTGTGTGAGCTCGCGCGCGCGCACCCACGCGCACCCACCCACCCACACACACACACAGAAAGCGGAAAGTCAGGTAAGAGGAACTCGCATGTTCTGATGGATGCAATATTTGAACTGATTTTTTACCACTCTTTCATGCCCTGTGCCCAGGCCTAGGCCTGTTCCTGAGGAATGCGGCACGCTTGAGGTTGTCGCAATAAAGCTACTACTTTCCAAGCAACGCTTTCCTTTTAATATCTCTCCCAAAAGCCTCCTTGGTTTCTTTTGCAAGAGTGCTGGAGCAGCCAAGCTTGAGGCATTCGGCATTGAAGCAGCTTGAGCAGCCTGCAAAATATGCGTCATTAGAGCTCCTGCGGGAACTACCTTTTTTTGCTTCAGGTTTTTTTTTTACTAAAGAAACAGCAAGAATTCTCCTCGTCCCCTCTGTGGAAGTTCTACGTGCTGTGTATGGGTCCTCCCGCGGTGCGTGTGCTCCAGCTCGGTGCTGTACAACCCAGTGGCTATGTGCTATGTCTTCAGCCTGGCTATGAATGACAAGAGCGCGCGTGCGATGACAAGCGGCCATTTCTCTTCACCAGGTTTGAAAAATGTGTCAGACTTGCTTGAGAAAGAGTTCGTTTTAGATTATCCTTCTCGCTCTCACACACAGACGCATCAGAGAGAGTTCTCGTGGCATTTACAGCAGAAGAAGAAAGGCTTGAATGGATGGGCAAACTTTAGCATAACAAGTACATAGGAAGAGGCAAAATACATACCGTTACACTGCGTCCCGAGTCGTTGCTCTATGTGCAGACGACGCCCGCGTGGTCCCTGGTGCGGCAGAACCGCCAGGGAGACTTTCTTACTGCGTGGAGAGAGAGAGAGAGAGAGACAGTCCGCTTAATAAGTAATCCGGAGTGGAGTCGAGAGGTAGACAATATAGGCATTAAAGAAACCCTCGTCTGAGATTTGTGGTGTTTGCTCAGTACTAACCTAACGTGTGCAGAAACGTTTGGTGACGTCATGCGTCACAGCACAAATAAATCTTGAAGGTTATCCCTGCACATGAAAGGCCATTGAGGTAGGGTCGAGAAGACAAATGGTGCAACCTGTTACGCTGCATTGTTTAGGGTGACTAACGCGCACTCCCGCACCGGGCTGTGACACAGGGAGGTCTGAGGTGACCTGCGACACGCGCTGGAGGTAGAAAGCCAGCAAGGCCAAGCACTTGCAGTCCACGCAGTGGGTACAAGGTGATTCAGGGTGTTGGTGAAGGGCTTCGTGCCCACATCTCAAGTGGGACGGGTCATGGCAGACCGGGAAGTCGTCTTGGGATGGATACTTCCTCATGACAAACCTGGCCTGCGCGGTGTCCACCGGGTCAGACCTATTCTCCCTATTGACGTTGGCCACCCGTGGACAGGTGGAAAACTAGTCTCATCATAATTTTTGTTTCATGTTCTCTCGTGCCCTGTCGCCTTGTCCCATGATCAGAGTTGCCAAGTTTCAATCAGTTAAGAGCTGATGCTGAGGACGCCAAACATGAACCACCCTGTACTATCTGAGGCACTTCTTAGAGTGCCGCCCGTACCTGATAAGTCCTATAACCCTTTGACGACTTCTGTTTGAATGTTTAGGAAATTATTGTCTTACGGTAGAGGAATGACAACATTTCCACTGAAAGCTTCTCCCCCTTCCCGCACCACAACGTCCTCAAGTCCAAGTGTCTGAGATAACTCATGTGTGCATGGGCAAAGCAGTCACTTTCTACGTACGTTATTAAATTGAAGAGAGGCCTTCAAGGCTGGGCATGAAATGAAGTGCCGCGTTACTGACTACAGGCACAGAAATAGCGAGGAAAATGAACATATTCTTATCGCATAAAGATTTGAATTTTGCATGAAGTGGCTCCCCGCCAAAAATTTCGCTCCATGACATGCGTGACTGGCCTAATAAAAAGGTACCTTCTTCTGCAACAAGAGCGCAGCTTGGAATTTCTGGCCCGGATAGCCTTAAGATCACAGTCCAGATAGCTTTCGTTCTCCAGAAACCAAGGACTCCTAGGTAAAGGTGGACTTGGTAGACAGACGCACCCAAAAAAAGGCTGGAGCGACACAAGCACGAGAAGCCATACAGAGCAAAACTTCTTCTCCTGAGCAGACTCTAACGGATACGCCAGAACAGAAAGAAAGAAGAGGGGGGAGGGGGGAAGACAGCCTCGCATAGAAAGGACTCGAGGCTGAATTCTGGAGGCCAAGCATGAGTGAATCGGGTGGGGGAAGGTGGAGGTGGTCGGCTTAAGAGATGGACTTCGCGCAGGGTAATAGAGTCTACAGCAGCCTCGCTGTAATTGCTTTTTCCCACTGTGCATGGAAGGTGAAATGTAAGTCGTGTCAGCATGCTGTAGTTCGGCCTTTGAACGATCCGGACTTTAAACGATCCAGACTTTTTGGATCGCGATACTCGACGCGGTCCAGGCAGAGCAAAAGGACCACAGCTCGATCCGGATGGTAAAAAAGGAATCGCCGATCCGATTCTCATAATCGCCACAAGGTGCGTTATGTTCTAGCCCAGGGTTGCCACTTGACAGGGGCACCAACACCACTGCGTAGCCTTCAGGTTGTCATCCCTTGTATGTAGATGAGAAAGCTCTCAAGAACTTCACCGGTGGAGCACATTGAGGTGCTGCATAACGTTGTAGTTCAAGGGGACCCATTGGAAGGAGAGGCCCAAATGCTCTTGCCAGGGCTTTGTTGAAGGTGGACCTGCTGCAGTTGGACACGTCAAACACACACACTTTCTCAAAAAGCCAACTGACCCTGGTTGGGTCAGCTGTTCCAGCAGGTGTGACCTTGAGAGTCTCCATGATAAAACAGCACAGCTCTAGTGAAGCTGGCAAAATTGGACACATTAAGCACACTTCTTGAAGCCCTGTTTGCACACTATCTTGATCAACATGACGACACAGGCTTGGCCGTGGGAGTCCCGATGGCGACGAACAAGCATTTGCCCAGGAGAATGGCATCTTTGGTGTTGTTTGTGAAGACTCAATCGAGCTAGTACAACCTGAAGTGTGTATTGTGTGTCTGGCTGACCAACTCGTGCCCCCAAAGCTGACTTCAGCGAAATGACGTTGCTGGAGTTGGAGTAGCTTTTTATTACTACCTATGTATGTATGGCTGCACGGAGAAGTCTGCTCTGGGTACACATGAGGTACACAACACAGGTAAAGTGGAGCAATTTAGCTCCAACGGTAACATTGATTCCACCACAGGAACCACGACCACATTAGTCCGTGGCCGAATCTCGAATAGGACGCGCGACTCTCTGAAGTACCGAGGTGAAGACTCTTGAGATCCTCTCCGACGACATAGACGGTGACGATGGCTTCTTGGTCTCCGGTGAGGTCGGAGCCGCACCGGTATATCCCGGAGTCCTCGGGTCGAACGGAGTCGATCACCAGAGTGGACACGTGAGGATCCCCTGGCGACGACGACAGGTTTGTCTTGACGCTGGCCTCGATGTCGCCGCTGTACTCCACCAACTGGTCATTCTTGTACCTAGGAGACATGGTGCACCTTCTGGTAGACGTTGTACAGGGTGAGCATTATTTGTCTCGCATACGTCTTCCTCCCTTTAGGTGGGCCTGCATACGCAACGTACAGTTTTGCTTCCCCTAGTAGAGCCCCTAGCCTGACCTTGTAGTTAGTTTCACTTTATACACATAACTCTAGTGTTAGAGTCAGTTTAGAGCACTCTTAGAAGCACAACCTGGGGGTTGGATTGAGACCTGTACGACTGCTCTCTGTTTCTGCCAGCCAAATGGAACCAAACTGTACCTCGGTTCACTGAAAGCGACACATGGAAAATGACACGTATCGGAACTTTCCAAGCTCTCTTAGCAAAGAATAATTTAAAAGTCATTTTACAATATCAATACTTGACAGTGCTGCATTTTGTCCGTATCAACCTCTCAATTAGGAACTACGTACAGAAGTCGATGAGAGCGCAAGCTTGTGCAGACCAACTGATTCGCTTTTTCGCATGAACAAGTACTTTTCTTCCCAGAACTCTGCTGTAGATCTCATTTAGAGGACCTCCGATTTTATAAAGTTGACGTAAGCAGAAGTAAGTTGACACTATTGAGAGTCTTCACAAACCTGGAGATAGGTAAAAATGTCACGGTTGGGAATAGCACTGCTCTTCTGTGTTCGTTACAGACCCATCACAGTTGACTATTGCTAAAGAAATCTGTTATTCTGCTCTGCTTGTTCCTTTCGAATTCCTCTCTAAAGCACTCGAACTCAATGTACATGAGAATAGAGTGGAAACCACCTTCAGCGTCAATGCTTCTGGTCTGGCAACACTGACTCACTGAGGCCAACGCAGTCAAGCACTTAGAGGCTGTCACATTAACTTGGGATTACCTGGACAAAATCAAAAGTTTCACCATCTCCGTTAGAGATGTGCCCAAAAGTGGACAGCAAAGCCTCACTGAGGTGAGGAGGACTAAAGAGTGCTGAAAGTACCGGGGGGCAGAGAAAAGTTCTTGAAATCGCGACTCTTGCTAAAATCGGATTCGACTGCAACTGACGTAATTTCCTCTCTATGGGTGTGAGTAGCACTTGTTTCATGTTCAACTTCTGGACAAGTCTGGCCAGCGCTCCAGTTGTGCTAAGATTGGTCCAAACCGGAACATTGCTGATACATTCTTTATTTGACTTCAAATGGGAAAAAAAAGGCAGCCATGGGGCTCGGTTATGTCATACTGAATATTTTAGACGTAGCTTCAGATTCAATTTGGTTGATGGCTGCATGAATTTCATACTTAGGCCCATCTAATTTCCTCACAGCCTAAAGAGCTTAGCACATGTAGCCAAAAAAGGAGGTCCTTTCCGCCAGACTTTCACCCTATCCTCTGCCTCCTCCTCTTCATCGTCGGAGCCGTCATCTTTCTTTCTGTGCAGCTCCTCAAGTTCACGTTCAAACTGTTGTCAGGATCATGAGCTGCATCATGAGGTGGAGGCTCGCTTGAAGCAACTCTGCCTGACATCGTGCCCCTGCTGCCCTGCACACGTAGATGGCATCAACAATGGACGCTTGCTCGCAGAGTGAGATTTGCAGCAAATCTGCACAAAGTGCAGCAATTTACGTAGGATGCCTTTTTGGTCAGCTGTGACACCCACATCAGCAGGCTGAATGAGCGATGTCGTCTGTCCGGTTTCGGGGCAACGGGCCTGTTGCATCAGTGCTGTATGCATGAACAGAGCATTTCTGCAGGAGCTCCGAGACACAAAGCAGCCATTGGGCAAATGCTGTGCACTCCTTGTTCTTGTGGCCATTTGCCAGAAAACTCCCGGTCTGTCATGTTTTCGTTGGCGAGGATCTGGTAAACCTCGGCCAGGACAGAAGGTCTGGACAGCGGCTCCCTCTTCGTCGTCTTCAAGTACCACTCATAGAGCCTCACCCCAGTGTCTTGCCGGGGGAGATGTTTTTCCTGCTGTTATTGGTAGTACTGACTGCGAGAATGTCACATCTGCTGATACAGCTTGATCCCACGCCAGAGTCTCCCACCATGTGGACCTGCCAGAAGTCCAACATCTTTGCCATCTTGATGACCTCGACCATCCCGAGTGAGGCTGACGCGCTTCTTTTTGCTCGCGGACGACAACTTTTTTTTGCCAGTGCCTGGCCACTCTGGTTCTTAGATTGTTAAATACCAGCTTAAGTTACATCCCAAGAAGTCTCTAGGGCGGGAAAACTGTGCTAAAAATTAAGGATCCTTATTAAGATAAGTGGACTTTTTGCCCAAATCCAGATCTTTGCTGAAACTGAACTGGTGAAAATTGGATGTCGACTGTGGAGTCACGTGTTGCTTCATATTCAAGCCAAATGATGCTCATCCTGTACATAGGTCAATACGAACGTACCATAGGATGAACTGCGGCGTGAGTCCGCCGCTGTGCACGGCGCAGTTGAGGGCCAGGCGCGAGCCCTCGTCCAAGTGGGCGGCGGCGTCGGGACCCACTTCGATCTCGGCTTTCACTATCTTGACGTTGACGACTCTGCGGAGCGGCTCCGGCTGCGTGTTCACCTGGCACTCGTAGTCGCCTCCGTCGGACAGCGTCACTTGGCGCACTCGCAACGTCCACACGCTGCTCCTCTTCAACACGCTCACCCTCTTGTCCGTCGTGTGCAACCGCTCGTTCACAGCCAAGAGATTCAGATCTGTGCGATCAGTTATTCATAGGTGCTTGCCCGGCCAAGAAGAACGCGCTCGCTTTGGTACTCTTGAGAGCCTAAGCTTATGTACTGGAACGTGTACCTTGTGTACGCGTGTGCCAAACATATTTTTTTAGCTAGGTGTACTGAACAGCACTGCCATGGCCAGAGACCACTGAACTTTGCTCCGTCAGAAGTGTGAGTGAAGGCAAAGCGAGTAAAAAGTGTGCGCATCCTATGAATAACCAGTCGTTCCTGATAGTCTGATGAAGCTGATCCGCTGCCTGCCCACCAAAGGTCGGTTGAGCGCGCACGTGAGGAAGAGGTCCTTCCCCAGAGCCGTCCACATCATGTGAGGCGAGGAGGACGTCACGTTGAACGACAGCGAACGCGCTCGATCGTGGACAAACGCGCGCCAGCGCGCGTGGAGTCTCTGCTCAGTCAACGTCTCCAACCTGGTAGCGTTGGTGTTGGTGTTGGTGCCGCCGCCGCCGCCGCCGCTGCCAAGGCTCTTGGGGATGACCCCCATGGTGGGCAGAAAGAAGAGCAGGAGGAGCAGGGTGGAGGAGAACATGTTCTGACACCCCGCCAAGTCAGCGTGTGTGGTGGTCCGGGGCGAACCTGCTGCAAGAGTAATGCGTACGTCCACCATCAGCAATTGGTCCGCCGTCTCCTTGACGCACACGTTCGGCATCTGCGGCCACCCACGCTGCCCGTTCTAGCGGGACGCCGCATGGACGTGAACGCGCACACGACCGACGCGTCGGACCCGGAAGATTTGCTGCCTTTACTACGTAGCAAAGAGATACTCAAACATCAGCCGGTCCTTTTGGCGGCCTTTTTCGATAAGATAAGGAGAGTTATTATATCTTCATGCCCTGGAGAAAGTGTAGAAGTTGGCTGGCCAGAAGTAGGAGGAGGGAGAGAGTGAGAGCAAAGGGGCGTCGGTACAAGCATGAGCACAGGGGGACGGGATGGAGCCACTACCTTGCCCCCCCTCCGTGATTTCAAGCGCTCCCCACCCCTGTCCGGACCCCTTTTTTCGCCCGTCTGCAGCAAGAAAATTGTAACCTTCGTGTGAAAAAGGAAAGTTTTCTTAGAGAAGAAGCACGTCCATTTTGGATCAGGAAAAAGCCCCAGACGCTACCATAAATCGTGCAGCAAAGAAAGGAGAAAAATTCCTTCCTGGTCGTTAAGGAGCCGTTTAGTGCGCGTGCTCGCAATTAGGTTAAGACCGGCCAGGGACGAATACGAAAAAAAAAAGGCCCCCCGATGCTGCCCGGACTGATAGAGGAGTTGGAAAGTTTTGAAAGTACCGCTGAGTCCGGTCCAGACTTCGGGTCAGGGACGACATCGTCAGCACAGGTGGGAGGAGGACTTTCAGCTGCGCTGACACAGGTGTGAGCGTCCGCTCGTGCATCGCAGGCAGGACTCTTGACAGGACCACAACTTCTTCTCTGTACACAAACACACAATGGAGTGAAAGGATTGCGAAGAGGCGAGCTGATGTCCATGAACTGAAACGGGAAGAAATCGTCGCTTGCTCTCTTTTCTCTGTTCTCTCCTACGCGCCCCTCAACATAATCTCTCACATGTACACGTACGTGCAGAGAGAGAAAAAAAGGGCCAGAGCTTTGCAGTCAAGCCGTTGATCAGCGGCCAGAAGTCCACGAACTGGTCTCTGGTCAGTGTTTGGAGCTGGCTCGTTTATTTGGGCACAAAATGTCAGTCTGATGACGCAGGAAGAACTATGACAGCATCCCAGGGTCAGAGAAGACGTGAGGCTGTGCAAATGTCTTCTCTATGTTACTCAATGTATAGTTACACAGAAGGACTTGTAGATATTCCTGAATGAGATGAGTTGACCTAACAACGTGGACAAGTGGCCTCCGTCACCTCCAGATTTGAATCTTCTTGATGGTCTCTTCCTGGGCACAGTTGAGCAGCCATCAATTCGCGAAGGCCTTACCTAAATTTGGAGTCGTGGATGAGATGCTCAAGGACCACAGCAGCCATGATGCTGCGACCCATTTGCATCTTCACCTCCGCATCGTTGCTGCCTCGTGTGGCCACTTCTGCCTTGCTGCCGGGTGCTTGAACAAGTGTGCATAAGTCATTTTCTCAAGTTCCATTTAAAAAAAAAACCTCTCCGATCGACGACGTCATCAAGATCGGCGGCGTTTTAAAGTGTAGTGGATGGGGATATGCATAGCACTGTACTGTCCAGGGTGTACCACAAAATGATGCTCCCAAAATGTTGATACCTTGTCTTTACACAAAAACCTGTCCTAGTCTTATGATGACACAGGCATGTACACATAGTTGAACTTTCCCTGCTTTGAGATGGACAATTGCATTATATTTGGCTCATGTTGGACTCTGTTGCAAGGGGTTCGGATTATTGGGTCAATCGCATATTTGTCCACCCTTCAAGGATTGATATCACAGCAGAAAGCTTCTTCAGCAGCGAAGAAAACGATGAGGAAGAGAATGATGACGACGAGGGGGGGGGGGGGCACGATTGACTTTCATGGACTTTTATCTGGCCAAAAGTGACCGTTATCCCCTAAACTTCATAATAAACGACAATCCTAGTTTCAAACGACAGCTCGAAGAGCAAGCACAGCCAGGTGTTTCTAGGCACTCCGACACAGGGGATTGGGTCATTTGTAGGCTGTGTGCGCCGTGTGATTCGCAAAGAGTGGCCACACTGGCCTTTTTGTCCAATTTACATTGACTCTGACGTTACCCAGATATTTTTGTTAGAATGACTAACTTTACAAGGGGGCCTTTTCCGCATAAAGTCTTTCTTGTAACGAAAGCCAGTCAAAATTCAGGTACCTGACCGCGTTATTCACAGTATACGACTCTGGCATCTGCAATTGTAGAAATATGATTCACTGACTGCGCTGACTTCCGCACCGGCATCCAAATTTTCGCCGATTTCAGACAAAAAGGCAGAAAAAGAGGTGAAAAATGAGGCATTTTGGGCATGGCGCCCTCCAGGGAGGCCCGCGCCACTGCCGCAATTGGAGTGCTGCACTTTGAGTGCTTTAGCATCAAAATGGGCTGTCACTGGGTTGATCACACCACTGGATCTTATGTCTGAGTGTCTCAATGACTCCATTTAGGCGCAGTGGACGCAGTGCAGGGACTGTACGCTCAAGAATTATCCGGTCATTGTCCGCTTTCTTGACTTGGGACTTGGGATGCTTTTTTCAATACGTAGTCATTCTAACAAAAAATTCGTTGGGTCAATCTTTCTTTGACAAAAGAGGCCAATTCTCTCCCCCCCCCCCTTCGTACAAAGTGTTCGATAGTGGCTCAAAGGTGAAAACATTCTAGTGACAGCTCACTTATGATTTTTTTAGTGACTCACTAAGTCGTCATTTTTCACGAGTCCCAAGCCAATCATTTGTCTACGTGCAAAAAATGACACTTTCTCGCACTGTGCTACCAAAAGTCGTGATTTACTTTTCTTAGCAACTTTACTTTTTTCACCGGGGGGGGGGGGGCAAAAGCATTGACCGATGGTACTTTGACGTAGACTTTGACTGACATAGGCATTGACACTGACTATTGGCGCTCAAAACAGATCACGAAAGAAAATATCTTCTGAAGAAAATATGTCAAATCCTTTGCTAAATGGAGTGAAATATGTTTAAAGCTGCCACGCTAGGTGTGTTGTGCACAGCCTCAGCAACCAGTGCTAAAGGTAGCTGGGGTTAGGTCAGGCCAGGTAGGTGGAGGACAAGCTGCCAATGGAGACCACATCAGAGAGCCAAAACTTTGGGTACACAACTGGTCAAACTGATGCTCAGGTGGTCGATTGCAGCACGAGTGCGTACCTCAATTGGTGCACAACTTGCCAATTTGGTTTTGGCACACCTCCTTGGACACTTGCTCGGGAGCAAAGTCAGCTCTTGCTCCTCCAGAGGAGCAGTCGAGGACAGACGGGCCGGAGGAACCCACTTAGTGCAAGACCGGCAAAAAAAAATCGCACCTACGAACCTCTTTTCTCCATGCCAGGGTTGCCACTTGGCAAAGAATTGTACGTAGTATTGTCAAATATGCAAATAAAAGAATTGCTCTCGACAATCATGCAAATGAGAGTGAAATATGCAACAAAACTATTTGCATCACACTTCCATCTCTGTTGATGACCCACTCGGAATGCCCATAGAAGGCCTTGCACAGGAAGCGAGATTTTGTCCTGACTCCACCGCTACGGAGGACTTCACGGCCCCCAACGTTTGCGTGTGCGACACGAAACGGTATGTGTGCGGAAAGTGAGTACCGTCAACATGGACTTTACGCTGTTGCCAGGTGGCTGCAGTGGAACAAAGTCCATTGAACAGTCCTCGAGTAGCCTGTCCGGTACAGGCTGTACTGCTGGCACGTACGTTAACGTGATACCTCATTGAGCCCAACAACTGTACGATCAAGCATGACTTTCCAAACTTTTATCCAGTTCAGCAGCGATAGCGAGGGAGAGAACAGTTCATGCTGAACTTTCACTTCTCGCTCAGTCAATGCATGTTGTACAGCGAGTCCCATGTCGAGCCGCCCCCTCCCTCCCAAGTTTACACCCGCCCATGCTGATCACTGGCCTCATGCCAATTGCCGCTGCTCTCTCAGTATGCGGTGAGGCTGTGCGATTTAGCCACATATCGTTTCGCACATATCTCTCGGTCCCCTGACAAAGACCGGGTGACTGAGGGAAAATAATCGCTGAGTGATGCAGTGATACATTTTTCGACTGAATTGATGAGGAAGTTGAAAAGCTTCGATTGGCGGGTATCGCCGATCGCTCGAGTATCGCATAGTCTTATTGTACAGCGGAGCTAAAGCAAAGTTTCCACTTGAAGGTGCTAGTCGGAGTTCTTGTCAAAAAGGCGTGTGGCAAGCATTGGGATGAGTTATGCGTCACTGACGACGACGAGGCCATGGGCAACCAGAACGCCAAGGTGGGTGTGAGGAAGGATTCTCGGGGAAACTTCGTTCTACCGGAGGAAGAGACTCAATCCAGGACCGATTGGACTGCTGGTGAGGAAGGAGGGGAAGAAGTAACGGTTCCAATGTGACTTACTTAGTTGAATGCTTGCACTCAGCAGAGGATAACAAAAGTTGCATTCTGCTACAACGCTCAGTTGCGCCTGACCAATGTCATGCATGACATGAGGAGACACGAGAAGTAGAGCATTCATGAGGGTTAAATGACATTAAATATGAATGAATTTGCGTGGGTAAACTTTGAAATCCCACCGTAGTTTGTCTAAAGAATGTTAAGCGCCAAGTGTCAGCTGATCCACTTGCTGTGGCAGGTGTTCCTTCTCCACCGGGACAGCCCATTGTGGAGCTGTCCACGCATCGTGTGGACAGCGGGGACGAGGACAGCGAAGCAAATGCACCCACAGATGAAATTAACATTAGCTGGGATGTGCCAAAGGACGACGGAGGCTATCCGATCACAGGTTAGTCCTGAGGATCGATCCCGTACAGGTCGACTTGTACAGGACGGAAGAGGAGCTGAAATGGGACTGTCACAACAGAAATGTCACAACAGAGACACTTGTGCTACGCATACATGCAGAAATGTTACAATTGGGATGTTAAGACACTTCTGCGGGCTTCTGAAAAAGGATTTATTTTTTTTTTTTGACTTTGTTGACATGACAATCACTGACAAGATCTCTGCCGTCAAATTCGAGGGTGCTGCTCTGGTCAGAGATGAAAGATCAGGGTTATCGGCACTCACGGACCCGAAGCCGAGGCACATCAGCAAGGCCGGACACGGCTTCCCGTCATCGGACATGTTCAGTAAGGCCAAGGGCCATTTGCCCAAACAGTGTCGGATTTAGCTAATTCCCATCCGTCCTGTACTACGTGTGCGTGTGCTTGTACAGTATGTGTTAAGAAAGATATCTTCTCTCTTGAGGCTACCGAGTGGAAATGCTGGACATTCAATCTGGCTGCTGGATCGAGCTCACCTTCTTGGAAGGGTACGAGCCTCGTTGCACTCTCAGCAACATCTTGTACGGCATCATGTACCGCTTCCGGGTGACCGCCATAAACGACGCCGGAGCTTCTACGCCTGGTGATCCCTCCGACCCAGTCGTGGTTGATGTACCCGGGGTGCAGATCGCACCCTACTTCGTCCAGCACCTCGGGGACACCATTGCCCTTGAACATGAGAAGGTCAGACCAGACTAGAGAGAGCTGTTGTTAACTGGGAACTGTACAAGTGAAAAATTGTGTCCTCAGATTGAATTTAGGGTTCGCGTGCTGGGAACTCCAAAGCCCTCGGTCCAGTGGTTCAAGGACGACATCGAAATATTCTCTTGTGATCGCATCGAGTTAAGGTGTGTAGCTTGTACATGTCCACGTCTGCGGCGGCGGACGCGCACGTGGGTGAGAGCGCCTGGCTGTCAACAGTTTGTCCTCTATGATGTAGGGAGGAAGAGGAAGGTGGAGCGGTAATTCTAAAGAGCGCAAAACTTAGCGACACGGGCACCGTCAAGTGCGTGGCCACCAACCTCCTGGGCAAAGCCGTCTCAACTGCGCAGCTTTCCATTGAAGGTACGTGACACAGAGAATGTCCGACCGCGTGAAGTTAAATATCCTCCATAGCTGCCCCCCGTCTGGAGTTGCCTGAGAACTACGTGGATGGCCTCGTTTTCCATCAGGACGAGGTCATCAGACTCAAGATTCCTCTAGTGGCCAAACCAGCACCAAGGGTGAGCAATACATTCTAAATAGCCAAAGTTGCTCCATAAATCTTTTGCTGCACATACACGTACGAACGGACTGCTACATACATGTATATGCACATGTACATAAAAAAGTCGCTCTTCTACCTGACCTTTCATGTCACGTAAGCACTGTAGGAAGTAGCACAGTTCGGTGTGGCCAACTACAGTAGCTTCGACATACTCACTTTGTCCATGCACGTTGCTGTGGCATACGCGCCAAGACTTGCAGTTGATCATTGCATCAGGTGGTCTGGTTCTTTGAGGACGAACCCATCTCGGGGGGCAGTGGCGACCTTCAGGTGGAGACATCGGACAACTTCTCGGTCTTGCGCATCCAGAATGCCAAGCGCTGGCACTGCGGAGAGTTCAGGGTCTATGCGGAGAACGAGAATGGAGAAGATGCTTGCTCCGTCCTAGTCACTGTCACTGGTGAGCATCGACTTGGCCACCGTCTCGTGCGTGCACGCTGTGCTTCAGCGGCTGGATCACTCACAACTCTTTCAGCTCCGCCGTCCCCTCCGGGTAAACCTGAGGTGATAGACATAAGTGAGACTCGTTGTACTCTGCGCTGGGAGCCCTCTGCAGACGATGGCGGTGCTGAGGTCAAGCACTACGTCGTCGAGTACTACAGGTGACACGATATTAAGACCTTGTTGGAATACGCCAGCTTTGTTCGTGACACACGTGTTACCACAGGGATGCATGGAACGTCTGGCTCAAGGCCAAGACCGCAAAGGCCACACAGGCACTCATCGAGGACCTGATCCCTGGGTCAAGGTAACATAACATGTCGATGGACAAGTTGGCCTTGCTCGCATTGACAGACTTCTTCAGGTACACATTTCGATTGAGGGCCGAAAACGACTTTGGTCTGAGCGAAGCCAGTGAGGAGTCGACCCCATTTGATGTCAGCGGCTTGGCCGTGGTCGAGAGGTAGTAGAAGTACACATGGTCACCAGATTTACTCAAACAGCATTCAAATTGCCTCGATCAGACAATCCATGGCGTTCTCACAGAGTCAGGAGTGGCCATCGCAACATTCGATCTCGCAAGAGGAGCCCATTAACCCGACATCCCAGGCAGTGTCAGCGCTAGAGCAGAGCAGAGGACTCTGGCTCTCGGACGAGCAGGAAGAAAGCATCTTGGACAGGTTCCTGAGAGTCCAGCAGTTCAAGGACGACAAAGGCACCAGCATGGAGAGTGAGCATTTGTTTAGTTACTGTTGTGCGCTACGCAGCACAGACGTTGGCCATCTTCTCCAAAGGTGACAGCTTGCCTTCCGTGGCGCCCATCGAAGACAACCTGTCCGACTTTTCATCGTCAGCCGACTTCCGTCCGGCCTCTGAAGATATCCCCATGACCGAGGACGACGAATCAAGCCTCCCAGAACTCCGTCCAGTGACGATCTCTCCCGACGACTCCATCTTCTCCCCACTCGAGACTGCCAGCGTTGACAGTCTTTCCAATCTGGTACAACGACCGTCGGTGAGGTCGACCGCGTGTAAGACCTTCTTGCTCTGTTCCAGATACCTCCCGAGAAACGCGATGCCATGGAGAAGTTTGAGCAGAAGCTCAAGGATATGATCCAGGAGGCCAAGGAGATGGCAAAGGAGGACAATGAGAGAACAGAGGAGCGCTCACAGGTTCGTACGTGTGTGAGTGGTCACTCCCTTGCACGTTCATTCACTGGAGGACGCCAAAGGAGTCGACCTCGAGGCCGAAATCTCGGCTCCGCAACAACAAAATAAACTAGAGCGTGCTTCCTGCTGTACCTTGTCGTAGGACAAACCCGTACAACTGCACTGTGATGTAGCAAATCCCCCCATCTCTTTCCCCCGTAGGATCCACTGCCTCCTCAACAGCAGCATCAGCCAAGATCAAAGAAGTCTCCATCCGTGCAGTCCACCACGGAGTCCGTGATCTCTGTCATCGAGAGGCCGGATCTGACTCAACAGCTGCCCAAGATATCTGTGACTTCCGATGATGGAGTTACATCTGGTAGTCCCCAGGTGCAGTCGGCGACACCGAAGCAGAATCAGATCTTCCAATTCCCAGAAGGTGAGGCTGGGCCATCCTGGCAGAGCCCTTCTCGGCCCCCGAGGTCTGAGTCCCGTGAGAGAGCATCCCCGGAGTTGTCGCCTTCGAGACCTTCGCGACATCGGCACCCAAATAAACCTTTTGAAGCAGATCTTGAAGAACAACTCGATTTCATGAAGCCGTCCGGATACCAGCAGAATCAGAGTAACCCTTCGAAGGCGGCCGCCCTTGACAATGAGAACGTTTTTTCCACAGACAAGAAACTTCCTCTTCAAGATTTGAGAGGCCTCATTGATGACCGACAAGAAGCCATAGAACGCATGAAGACGCAATTGAGACACCAAGAAGTTCCCGGTCAACCTCTGGACGAACACAAGGACCGTCCAGAAATGGCTCAGAGATATGACGAGTTGATCAGAAGAAACTCGAGAGAGCGTTCGCAACCAAAGCTGGAGCAATCTCCAGAAGAGGAGTTAAGTCCGATCTTCCCTAAGAGGAGAGAAGTGATGATGGCCACCAATGGCACCGTGACCCGTGCCAGACCACTGAGCCTTACCCGCCGCAGTATGAGTGGAGAGAGACCCATGGAGATCCCAATGATGAAAAACACGCCGTCTCCGCATCAACCAGTGCAGCAACGCATCAAGCAACCCGCTGTGGTGGAGGCGGCGACCAAGAAGCAGCAACCGGACAGCACCTTCCAACCCAAACCCATCGAGATTTCGATTGATCCAACCCTTCCTCCGACGAACATTGCAGCAGATACTACGGACTCTTCTTCGTTCAAGCTCTCGCTCCCACGAAACTTGCCCCACTGGTTCCTGATCACGTATGCGTACTCCTTTGTGTTGGTGGCCATCCTCCTGCTGGCGAACATGCTTCCCGACGGAGGCAAACTCTATATCCACTTCACCGCCTTTTGGAGCTTGGTCGTCTACTTCTTGCTGGACGATGACGATGAAGTCAGATTCGGAGGAAACAACGACCCTCTGGAGACGGTCATGGAGGGCCTGTACAAGCACTGACCATGTTCTAGTCTTCTGTATGCGGGCTAGCAGCATGGAATGTGCTGACAATGCAAACTGGGATGCACACCGAAGAATGACGAAGTCTCTTTGCACGGAAATCAACAGTGTTTAACAACCTGACCTGTATTTTTGTCACCTAACTCGCTTTAAGGCTATGAAACAACCAAATCTTGCGGGCTTCTCTTGGCTACACGTAAAAAAGTATCCCTTAAAGCTCTTAAGTCAAAAACACAAACAAAAAAAAGTTCTCCGCACACTGCTCACAAGATGATTTCGTTCTTAAAGCTTCGGCCGATTTGCTTGTGGGGAAGGATGATGGCGTTGCGTACGACCAACTCGGATGGGACATCCACGTGACAACCTATATTGTATTCAAGTGAGATAAACTGCTGTTTGCACGTGATTCGTCAATAACAACTTGCCTATCACAGTCACTGATGGATTGAGCTTTCCTTCCTGATTGAACAGGGGCTGGTTGTCCATCTTGGCGAAGGGCTTGTTGGGATTGGGGTCATTGGGGGTGCCCTCAATCCTGCAAAATCCGTCAAAGCCTCTTATCACTTACAGTTCGTCGACCTCAATGGCATTGGCGTACCTTGTCCAGTCTCCCACTGTTGTGCTCATTCCAATCACGGTATAGAGAAGGAGGCTATGCTGACCCACCGACGAATTGGCCAATACTATGGATTCTTTGACCCTGGTACCAGCACCGATCTTCACCTTCTCGCCGATGCTCACGTTAGGACCGAGCTACAACACTGATCGATTAGCCGGATGTACAGTCCTGAACAAAGTTCACAAATGCTCACCACAGCAGTGGGATGCACATCGGCACTGGGGTGCACAAATACATTCCCGATGATCTCCGGACCATCCTTGGTAAGTCTCTCCGGGGCAACGCTCTCGTAAAGACTGAGGTAGTGCCTGTTGGCGTAGATCGCGCTGCCTGCGGTCTTGATCTGAGACCACCAGTTGTTCGTCTGAAAGACGAAGGCGCGGCCGGAGCCAGCCAGTCCAGGCAGGACGTCCTTCTCGATCCAGAGAATCTCGCTCTGGTCAGCAGTGGCAACGTTGTAATCGCTGCAAATGAGAGCGTCGGGAACCCGGATGTGTTTCTGCAATGTCTGCTCACTCACCCCACAGATTCCCCCTGCTTCTTCTGATAGACTTCCTGCAGCATGGTGACGATTTCCTTTGAGAAGATGTAGACGCCACAGTTGATCCAGGGGGAGATGTAAGTGTCCGGCTTTTCGACGTAGTGCAATATACTTTGATCCTTAAATATTATACACTATGTCCTAAGTACGTCAAGACAACAGTGACATCATCTGACTGAAACACCCCGTACCTGCTTATTTGCAACCACGCAACCGTACTTGACCGCTTGTTCGTGCGTGGCCTCCGTGGCCATCATGGTAACTGTTGCTTGGCCCTTGGAACAATGGAAAGCGTACATCTCGGCCAAGGGGAAGTCGGCGCACACGTCGCCGTTCATCACGAAGAACGTATCTGGGGGCACAGCACAGAGTATAGGTAAGAAGTAAGGCACCAATAATGTCTCCAAGCTCTTCCTCGCACCCGTGCCGCCGCTGAGAATCCTGTCCCTAAAGTGAAAGATCCCTCCAGAAGTGCCCATAGCCGTGTACTCCTGCAGGTAGCGCACCGGCAGCTTCAGCTCCTCACTCGCCTGGCGCACGAAGTCGGCCATCTCTTGCGGAGGGTAAAAACCGAGCACCAAGACCTCCGTCAGTTCCTGGATCTGCTTGACCAGGGCTTCCAGGTGGTGTCTGATGATGGGCATCCCGGCCACAGGAAACAGGGGCTTGGGCAAATCCAAGGAGAGTGGTCGAAACCGCGTGCCCTTCTGCGGGCCGGCGACCAGGATCACCGCCTTCACCGGTGGGGACGGGGACATGACGAAGCAGACCTGAACGAACGGCGAAGCCGCCGGAGCTCTATTCACACCAGTCTGTTCCTTGTTATGATTTGACCGTCGTTGCCGTCGTCGTTTTCGGTGACGTCGGCACTGGCGCTGCCCGCAATGCAACTGACGCTGCAGCCCGCGCCGGCCAACATCAGCCAGAACAGCAATGTTTTGTTTACTTCCTCAGTAGAGACCTTGAAGTCTTCCTCGCTTTGAGCTTCTCGACTTCTTACTAGTTCACGTACGTTAGTGTGACGTCCAAGTTCGGCGAGCTGTGTGCTCGCCGACTGGAGGAGGAGAGGGCGCAGACGGTGATGGTGGCGGCCGGGCTAGCGGACTCCTGCAGGCAGAGGTAGGACGACTTCACCGCGTCGCGTCATAAACGTTTCATGAATCTCCCTAGCGATGACGTTACGGTCCAACCTGCAAGTTTCTCTGACATTGAGACAAGGGAGATCAGATGTCTGCGTTCCGTGGTCCTCCGCCATGGGGGCCTCGTCCGAAAGACGTGTCTTTGCACGCCCTGAAATCGTTCAACAGGACTAAGAAGACATTGACTCCTTTAGTTCGACTCCTACGCGGTCAGAACGTAAAAATTTCAATCTGAACAAATGCAGCACCCATGTCTAGGGGTATGACTGGAGGTCCTTCTGCGAGGTTATCCTGACGACCAACGACTCTGTCTGTTGTCACAGAGCCGGACATTTGACATATCTTGTTCAATCACACTTTTAGCTTTGCCCAAAAGTGTTCAAGAACAATGTCTGAGCCAGCTGAAGGGTTGACGTTGGCACCGGCACGGAGAACCACTTCTCCTTCACCTCCTCCAAAGAGACTGCTGTTGACAGTGCTCACCTCTCGGATCAGTTCCTATGAGTAAATCAGTGCTGACAAAGACAACCTAGCCTCTGAGATCAGGGATACTGTGCTCAGGTATATTTGTGTGGGGTGGAAGATGTTCGTAGTGAGCAGCACTGTGGCAGAACCGCCGGGTGCGCCATGTTGAGCTTCCTATGGCCGCTTGCTACCGCTTGCCAACATCGTCAAGTCATCATTGGAAAAGAAGTCTTCTCCAGCTTAGGATTCTGAAACGAGTTCATGAGAGGGACGATGTCACTTCAGCATTGGTGCTGAAGTCAATATCAAACAAAGCTTATGAATTGAAAGCATCTTGTGAGTCGAAGTTCACTAGGACGGTGGTTTCAAGACGTCAAATGCACCCCTGGTATTGAGGAAGACTGCCTGAAAGTAGCGAGGGAAAGACTCTCCTGATGCAAGTTTTTCTTCGAAAGTGACAGTACTTTCCTCACCAAAATAAAGACAATCACGATTGCTCAAGTGCTCAAGCTCTTCCAGAGGCATGCGAAGATCTGAGGAATTCTGCAGAGCAACAAATATTTGACCACTTATTGTGTGCAATATTGCAAATGCAATTTGGACCTCGAGTTCGGCCTCAGAACGACCTCAGACCGGTTTGTTTCGAGAGGAGGTTGATTTAAAAAGTGGTTGGAGGTGTCTTTTTTAAAAATGGGAGTGGCATGCGAGTTATCTTCCGAAAGATATCAGGACTTTTACAGCCATTTTTAAGCATTTATCTTAGGAACGTTCTTATCTGCAATGTCAAGCCTGTCACTCACTTCTTCGCAGATCTTACGATGGTGATCCGCTATAACGACGTCCTCTCCCTGATCACCACCTTGGCCGATGATGAGGGCCTTCGAGTGAGTGTCCGCGAGTCTGTGAAAGGCGGCCTCATTGCTGGCTTGGCCTGTGCCTTGGGCGGGGTCTTGCTGGGCCCGCCCGGCCTCGCCATTGGAGGCACGGTCGGTGGATTCGCTGCAGCCTACTTGTCCAGGGAGCAGCTGAAGCCGCTATCGCAGGTAATGTCGACACATCTGAAGAAAAACCCCTGTTTCCTCATGCTTCCCACTCAGGTGATATCTGACATGCCCGTTGAGAGACAGCGCCAGTTGGTTTCTGTTGTGGGGGAACTCATCCGCAACTTGGACCCTGCCGATGCCTTGGAGCTGATCGCCCTCGTCCAGGGTAGCTCCATGCTCAAGGCCAAGATCGCTAAGGAAATGGTCACCTACTTTGCAAGTGAAATGAATGTTCAGGTTCAGCAGTGATGACGAAGATGTGATCCACAGGGTCAGTGCACAGAACTTGATCAGCTATTGTTGCGGCATTCATAATTAAGGAAAAGTAAAGTGACGTCATAAGTAATCATGGCTGATAACAGTGGGAGAGAAGAGTCAAATCCTGGATCCCAAGCTGCAGTCGCAGCAAAAAGGTCAAGTAGTTCTCACTCGGGCAAGAAGAAGGGAGGCAAACGGTGGAAAAAGTGTGCCGCACCAGAGGACGACGACAACAGTAAGTCCACAGCCGAGAAGAAGCACAAGAAAGAAAAAAAAATGCACGGAGATGTCGCCAATGTCAAGCACCAGCGTCCCAACATGTTCATAGCACTCCAGATCAGTAACCCCAGCATATTGGAGGCACTCGCGTCTGTCCAAATAGATATAATGAGTGAGGACCCGAGCCTAGCTGAACTGGCTGTGCCCATTGCTAAGGCGCACATCACGTTGCACGTGTTCCTCGAGGACGAGGTGCAGATTGAGAAAATTTCTGCCGCTGTTGCCAGGGCATCCATCATAGATGCTGCTGCTGAGGACAACACGGATCTCAAGGTCGGCGATGAAGTTTCTCACCTACATCACAACACTAATCTCCTGACCGTGAGTGGCCTAGGCCAGTTCGGTGGGGGTCGTGTGGTGTACGCCAAGGTGAGCGGCAGTATCATAGGAGCACTCTGGTGGACCCTGAAGAAAGAGTTGACAGAGGTTGGGGTCCATGTCAGCTTGAAGCCGCTGGTGCCCCACGTGACTCTCTTCAAGTCTGCCAGGTATGACAATTGGATTCGTTTGATTTATTCAATCTTTCATTTCACTTTATTCAGGGCGTCCACCCCTCAGGGGAGAAAGAGGAAGGTGGAGAGGGAACTGTACCAAAGGTTTGAGACATACTTCTTCGGGACTCAGATGTGCTCCTCGGTCCAGTTGTTGTCGATGACGAGACCAGCCAGCAAAGACACCGGCTACTACTACATGTTCAAGAAATTCCCGTTGGCCCTTACAAGGCCAGATGTGTCCTGTGAGAAGGCGGCAGTGAGAGCAAGTGTGAGGGAGAAGGTGTGTGCTGCCCTGCCACCTCCACCACTGCCCACATCTCCTCCATCATCACCGACCTCATCCTTCGTGAACCCCAAAACCCTCCTTGTCTGCAGCATCGTCTCCTTCGCCGCATGTTGCCTGTTCTACTACAAGAAGAGTTGCAGTCGATAGCACCTGAGAAACTTTGACAATCGCGAAGTCACCAAGTGTTCTGTTCTCTTGAACGTGCAAAATAGTACAAGATCCACCATACTCTAATATTTCTACTTCCACAATGCTCTGTCATATTCCTTTGTATGTACTATAAGGTTGTTTTATCTAGCATAGTGCGTATAAGAAAACCCTCAAAATAAAGGTGACTACAGTGCGATGTAATATTAAGTCCTATCCGAAACTTCTCTACGTCAGACTCTTGGATATAATGATGAAACTGTCATGTCCCAATGTCACCATACTATGTTGCAGTGAATTCCTAATGATGATCGTGAGGCCTGCATGATGGATATAGCGATCATTTTCTCTGAGTTTTGCAAGCGCATGGAGGAGGGACAGAAGACTACTTGAGCCAGGACATCTTGTGGCTGGCGATGATCACTAAGCACTTGGGCTGTTTCAAAGGAGGGACAAGACAGAAAGGTCGAAACTTGCATCAGCTGATTTCAGCTAAAATGCTATGCTAACATAGAACGTCTAAGTTGTCTATGCTCACCCTGTCCAAAAGGAACGTCTGAAAGCTCCAGATTTGGCAAAGAGCTCGAGAACTGTTCCTTTTACAGGGGTTGTGGATGGACCAAGCAACAGACCAGCTTGAACATGGTGAACATGGTCCTCATTCGTACAGACAATGTGAAACTTTCCGCCTTCGAAGCTCTTTAGTAGAATACACCTTTTGCCAAATCTCGATATGCACTCCTTGTTGATTCGAGCTGGAACTTCCGAGTCAAGTTAAGTTCCGCTAAAAGCCCAACTCCCTACAGTCCACCACTGATTAAGTTCTGGAATGACACGAAAATTGCCGCTTAAACCTTACTCTGGAGCTACTTTCACCATCCTTCATGTATTGTAAATAATGCACTTGAAACTCCGGACGATGCAGCAAGCATACATTTCAGCAGAAAATGATTTGGAGGAAGAAAGTAAAAGACAATTTATGCAGTGAGGACGTGATGTTTCACGTCCCATTCTAATCTAATAGGATCCAATTCGAAGTCAGGATCTTCTAGAAGTTCTAGAGACCATGTTACCTTTGGCATGCTCTTCACTGAGTCAAGTTCTGTGATAGGAAGTGGTTAATTCCTCTCCTTCCAGGTGGTGATTCTTTCCAACTGCCTGCATGCTCTACGTACAAAAGTTGGACCTTTCACTCCTTACGTTCTCCGTTGACCTTCTCATTGACCTCGGCGTCGTCAGTGACATTCTTCCTGTAGCCCTTGTTGTTCTTGGACTGCCAAGTCCACATGTCTTTGCCTGAGAGAACATTTGAATAGGAACACAAGTGCAAAGCGACTACGAGTGGTCGATGCAGCTGATGTGGGGAGGGCCCCGAAACCATCTGTGATGACCACTTACACATGTCCAAGATGGTTTTCTGCGCCTTCCACCCCAGCTCCTTCTCGATGAGTTCGCAGCTAGCAAATGATGCCTCGACGTCGCCTTTCCTCCGCCCGGACAACTCCGTGGGGATCTTGATGCCCGAAGCCTCCTCAAATGCATTCACCAGTTCGTAGACAGAAGTGCCTAAATGTTATCATGTTTCTATACCGCGTCGCAATTCACGTGGAGCAACATCTGCGATGCCTTGAAGTCACGAATCATGAATGTTCGTAGTGTATTGCGTCGCACACAGACAGGGTGGACCGGGAAAATTCGCAACTCTTCTATGTTGTCTTCAACATGAGTTGCAAATCTTCTTAGGTAACCCTGAACTGCAGCCATAACAAGTTGCTGTAACGGTTGTTGTCACCTTTGCCGATGCCAAGGTTATAGACTTTGGCCCCGGAGAAACCGCTCTTGAACATCGCGAGCATGGCCGTGACGTGACCGGAAGCGACGTCCATCACGTGCACGTAGTCCCTGATTTCATTGTAGCAGTTGACCTCGCGCAGTTGCGTCACATGAGCTTTTCTTTACGTTTGAATACAACTATGTAAGCAACGTGAGTGATCAAATCCGGGCTAAAGTTAGTCTACAGTGACGCAACTGGGTGTTCGAGGTCATCCTTTCCTCACTGCGGTGCCGTCGACCGTGGCGTAGTCCGTCCCGAACACGGTCAACTTGTCCCTCCTGCCCACAGCCACCTGCCGGGAAGCTTTCGTTTTGGCGCCTGAACCACACATGCCAGATGGCACATTACCTGAGCGACAAAGGGCATCAGGTTGTACGGTACGCCCAAGGGGTCTTCTCCGATCTCTCCCGACGGGTGGGCGCCCACGGGGTTAAAGTACCGAAGGAGCATCGCGGACCATTCCTATGAGTGAAGATCAGAAAAGCAGCTCCTCTGTGAATTGTCATGACTTTTCGTTACCTCGTCCTTGCTACACATGTCTTTGATGATCTCCTCCACAAAGAACTTTGTCTTTCCGTAGGGGTTGGTGCAGTTCCCGGCTGGGTGATTCTCGTCCATGGGCAGCCGCTGAGGAATCCCGTACACAGTTGACGACGACGAGAACACAATCTTCTTGATGCCCAAGTCGTCCATCACTTTGATCAGGTTGTAGCTGCCGATGACGTTGTTTCTGTAGTACATGAGCGGGTTCTTGACAGACTCCCCCACTGCCTTGCTGCCAGCGGCGTGCAGGACGCAGTCTATCTTGTGCTGTGTGGAGGAGGGAGCCTCATGGCTACAATCATTATGCTATAATGCTGCAAAATTTTACCCCACCTTAGCCATAGCTTCCTTCAAGCCCGCCTGATCGCACAGGTCCACTTGCTCAAACTTGAGAGACTTTCCAGTAAGTTTTTCGATCCGTCGGAAACTTTCAGGCACGTTACGACGATCTGAATGGGTTAGAATCGACTTAAAGTATATTCGAGTTCACCACCAATTCATACGCTCAGACTGCACCAATGTCATCCTTCTCCGTCTCGCCTTCATCAGACTGATCTAGAGAAGAGATCCAAACGTGCGGAGAGTCAAGTGTCCGCTGTTGCTTTCTACGTGCAAAGACTTACTCGGGACACTGTTGGAGTAGTTGTCGAACCCGACGATGTCGAACCCTACTTCGAGCAACTCTACGATGCAGTGCGTGGCCACGTAGCCGGCAGCGCCGGTTACCAACACGGTTTTGCCCTCTCCAGACATGGTGCTTGACTAAGATGAGCATTTCGTTCTGTTACAGTCTGTTACAGGGTGAACGCGCGTCACGCTCGGTGCAAGCTGACCAGGCTTTGCCGGCCTCATTCGCTCGAGCTCTTCTGATGACTTGGGGCGATCACACAGGAGAGCATCAACCAAGTGGTCATGGACCATGTGGTCAAGATCACATATGTGGATCAACCTCAAGTCACTATCAGGCGGATGGATAGAGAGCATCTTCTGCAAGTCCACAAGGATCTCGTTCAAAGTCTTCATTTTCGCGAAAATGTGAGACAGGTAGGTCATGGGCAAGGGTGTAGTGATCGTGGACAGTGCAACCATCAGCGCTAAGAAGCTCGGCAAAGGTCTCGTCAACCTCACGAAGTCAAAATCAAGAAAGCCTCATGTTGACAGGTGAAGGAAAGGCCAAGCAGATTTGCTTTTTATCCCTCAATGACCTCTTGACCACGTTTATCTCATATAAGAAGAACAAAAGTATCCACATTGAAGACCAAAGCTTCACCCAAAACAGGTCGTGGTTGGAGCCTTACAGCTAAGGCTCTGAAGAGCAAACAACGATGCTAGATTGGCCAATTCCGTTCACTTGGTAAGAGTCAGGCTGAAGTTGGCATAAAAACTGCTCGCACTCTGTACAGGATGAGTATTATTTGGCTTGAATATGGGACAACGCGTAGCTCCACCATAAGTGCATGAAATGAAATGTAACTTACCTCACTGCCAAGAAATCTTTGTCGGGTAGAGTTCTGAGCGGAAAACTACTTGCTCGGGACAATGGGCAATGCAAAAGATTGCTTCTCTCCTTCAGTCAGGTTGCAAGATGAAAGAAGGTAACGCAGTTGCTCTCGAAAAGCTTTTTATCGTTGATCAACTCCTAGCTCAAGCAGCTCTTCAATGAGACGGTGGAACCCCTGAAGTGTTGCTGTTGCATTATTGGTACGTCTTTTTCAATAATACGTACTTTGTAAGTGCCTTCTTCAGAGAGTTCATAAAGTAAAGTTGTACCTTCTACCTTCAGATCATGTCTCCTTTATGAATATACATGCTTGAACTGGCTATAAAAAGAGCAGTTGGAGAAATCCCTAGGCTCCAGGTACAAATTCTGGTGGTGCTTCTAAAAGTGCTCTAAATTGAAGCATGCACACTGTAAACTTTTAGTTTAGAAGTGAGGCTTCTTACGAGTTCAACATTTCTGTTCATGTCGTTCTGGAGGCAAAGCTACGCATCATCTTGCTGACAGTTCCGCAGGAGTGGAGATTCCAACCAAATAATACTCACCCTGTACTTTGACACGTACAGAAAAGTGCCTGTCAGCCTCGCCAGTGACGGGCGCGCCGGCTGCGTCAGCGCCAGCGCGTCCTACGAGTTGCACGAGGCCGTCGGGGACGAATGTGTCTGCAACGAGGTCGGAAAGAAGCACTTACGTACTGTACCGTACTGTGTCTCTCCTGCTTCACCGTAGTATGCAGAAAAGCAACGCTCTGAGGTGAAATTTTGCTTTTAAACCGGAGGTCGCGCCGCGGTCACGCCCGCCCGCAAGGGCACACCTGGTGAGCGCGTTGGTTGCCTCGAGGGAAAAAGGCCATTGTTCAGCAGTCATAGACGAGTACATATGTAACATGGCGCAGGTGTTGGTGGTGCTTTAGGAAGAAAAGCACACTCCAGTGAGTATAACGTCACGCATCTGAATAGACAGCCCCAGGTTGGAGTCCGCTATTGTGGCTACGGTGAATGACGTCGAGGACAATGATGCCTAGAAGCAAAAAGTACAATGATGATTCCAAGTTGGAGGGCCTCAATGGCCAAGGACGAACGTTTACAACAGTGAGGGAAAGTGAAAAAAACGAGGACGCACTTTTACTTGCAAAGCTGCGCTCTCATTTCTCACTATTAGCATACGGGTAATTAATTATCTCTTTCGACTAATGGGCCTGGTGACTGTTCTGGGTAGTTGCCCAACATCTCCTTGGCAGGTGACCCCCGTTTAGGAGGACAGGAGACTCAACCTGAGGAGTGACATTGGGTAGTTGAAAGTGCCATCAAACGCACCCCTGGAGTGGCAGATCGGAAAGTTTGATGATGCCCAAGAGATGGCAAATTTTGTCTGGCAACCCTGGCAGCAGGAAGCTCCAGAAATGCCTGCATCAACCAGTGAAACAAGCTGTTGCATCACTGTGCACGTTCCTCGCGTCGATCGTGGCCATTTGACATGTCCTCGGACCAAAAGCAGACATTTTGCGTCAATAGGTGAAATATCATGACATCTCTGTAAAGTGGAACTTTGTTGGACCAAATGTTGACGTTGATCTTTCGGGGAAACTTCACCAGTCCAAGGCCAATGAAGGGCCAAGAACAGGAAAAATTGCTCCATAGAATGACTTAGGAATTTAGGTCGATAAAGTCCACGTACAAAAACACAATTGATCATTAGACCTGAGTGACACTTCCGCTTTCTGCGTGCCACAAAATTCCCGGAGAAAATACTTAGTGTAGCACTAAAATCCTACAGAGACCTAAGAAAGAAATCTCTTTCTTCTAAGTAAAATGGTCGCATATTTTCGACGTGCCCGAAAAAAAAGTTTCCTTCATATGGACATTTCGCGTCACACATACTCATATTGATAGTTGTGCATTACTGCTACGCACAGAAATGCGTAAATAAGTACGACGCAGCATTTGGTCTCTACGCTCTCATCAATGCGCACAGCATCGGGAGCAACACTTTTGCTTTACTTTCTGTTACCTTATCAAAACGCTCTCTCTTCCTGTCCGCCTCCGTGAGCGCCTCGCACTGCATCATGAGGTCGTTGCCGTTGATGCTGCTATTGACAGCGTTGACGCCCTCGCTGGGTAAGCTCCGGTACCTGAAAACGTACTTTTTGTCCAAGGACCATGAACTGGAGGAAGAGCGCTTCCTGAACGACACCGTCGCCTCCCGCAGCCGCTTGCTGACGCCGCCTTCATTCCTGGACTCCAACACCACCGCCAAGCAGGCCGTGGACAAGCAGCAGGTGGACGAGTGTGTACAGATACCGCGCAAGCAGCTAGTATACGTCTTCACAGAATGGCGAGTCGGATCGACTGGCCGCGGGCATCTTGGTGGAGAACTACTCCAAGTACTACCTGACGGACCCAAAGACGACGGGAACATCTGTTTGTACAGCTAACAAAGAGGTATCGCATCGGGCCATGTTGTACTGGGCGGACTAAAGTGACTCGCAATGTTGTTGTCCACCTTGAAACCACATCCACATCGCCTTAGTCCACCTTGTACAGTTCCAGAAGACAAGATTGTACGCTCTACCGTGTCTTCTTAGGTCAACGGTCTCATGAGAGTTGAACCAGGCTCCAGTGAGTTGTTCATTGTGCACAACGAAGGCACAGATTTCCAGGGTGTCTGCGGTGCCGTCACCTGGACCATCACTAAACCCGACGGAACCCCTGTCCTGGACAGGGCCGGCAAGACGGGGAAGAAGAAGCCCAAAAGAGTGGGCAGGAGGTTGGTCGTCACCTACTACGTACCTTGGAGGTAAAAGCACAGAATGAATCCTTGTCGACTGGCTGCTCAAGGCCAATTCTTGTACGCTCAGTGGGGAGTGCGGCGAATCCAGTGGGCGATTTAACGCCTTCTCCGTCAACGTCTGGCACGTCCGCCTCGGCGAGACGAACCGGTGGTTGGACCCGGAACAGGTGACTGCTCCGTGATGCAGTGAGTTCATGACGATCAGCTTTGACGAGAACCTTTAGGTGGAGTATCGCTTCGAGATTGAGCAGTCCCATGTGGGCACAGCGGACTACGTGTCCGACGGCTCCAAAGCTTTCAGCCTGTTCGACAAGGGACGCTTTCTCGTCAAGGCAACGATGGAGCGAGGTTGCAAACCTATACTGAAGGTGCAATTCCTGCCAGGAAGTTGGAATGGCGAGATGCTTTGGGACCAGAGTGCTCAACTCCGACCGACGCGTGTGAATAAGCCAGCCACCCAGAGTAAGAGTGAAGTTGATTTCCTAGAACATGTACGAGATCGCTATCAGCACACAGTCATTCTTGTCAGCTCAGCCAGCGAGGACTCGTTGCTCATGCAACGAATGTGTATCAGTGACAGTGTTGCTGATATGTGAGCATTTGACCAAAAATAGCTTTTGTGATCAGGCCAACAAGCTCAGGTTGAGCATCGCAAAGACGCATTCCTCCCCATCAAGGCGGACACGACAGCCAAGACGACTTCACCTCGTCCTTCGGCGATAAAAGCCAATGCTGCGAGGTCTTCCCCGGAGTCCGTTCTCGCCCTCAACAAAGTGATCATGTACAGCCTGCTGTGCGGCATCGTCCTTGTGATCGCTGTCGTCATCGTAACTGCTGTCAAGAGACTCGCTCAAAGGGGTCAGAGAAGCGCTCCCATATAAAGATCACCATTACACATGTACCAGACAGTCATTATGCCCTGCATCCTGAATGGAATGGCGCACAAAAACCCGCTTAATGGACTTAAGTACAAGTGGTCATTCGGCGTACGTACGTGATAATGACAAGTAACATCAGGACAAGAGATACTCACATTCTGTTCACTCATGAAATACAAGTTGTCGATACTGTGTAGGAATGATTATTGTCATGCACGACATTCTTCTCTTCTTAAAAGCACCATTTCCCCCACACCTTCTCCTCGGAGGTTGCAGTCGAGGCAGCTTGGTTGTTGGACTGGGCCAACATTTGGGCCTTCTCGGCTACCATTCGCTCTACGTCCCTTGAAGTCCTTTCTTCGTGGCGTTACGTCATCATGCAAAAATTGGCTGACAAATCAGCTGAGATTTGCGGTTGGAGGCCAAGACTGCGAGAACTTCATTGGGTGACTGCTGCTAGGAAGTCACAACAATGGTCTTTCAATGCCAAAAGTTTAAGTATGATAAAAGTACACGCGTTGGCTGCTTTTTTTGTCCCTTTGGTTAAGCTTGACCTGCGGTAAAAGTTGCCTCTTGACCTCTGGCCCCAAGTTTGACGTGATTTTATTCACCTGTTTTGTTGAAAGTTGGCGTGTCATCATCTCTAGATGACATCTACGGATGTTCTCCTTTGTACTACGTACAGTTGAATTTGCAACAGTACAAAGACTTCTACAACCTTGGTACAGAGTCTGTAGTGAATTTAAATTTCCCGCCCAAACTTGTGTGAGCTCTTTTGGAACAAAACTGATCACAGCTGTCGTTCACGCTTTGCGCATGCGCGCGCCTGATGTTGCTAGTAAAGATTTACCAGCCGCTAACACTAAACAACGAAACAAACTATTGGGAGACCTTGTTCAGAGCTAAGACTACTGAGAGTGACATCCATCAAATAGTCAGGTTATGACTGAAGACCTGCGGATCACGTAGGCGATTCGTGTCAAAGTCGGACCGATACATCGTTGGTGACCAAAGGGACCAATTCCGAGATGAACGACAAGAAGTCCTTCGTCGCTGACGCCGAGCGCCGCTGCTGCTCCGGCTGCCACTTGGTGTTACATCCACCCTACGTCGAGTGCACCGAGTGTCGTGACGCCGTCGTCCTCTGCCTGGACTGCCTCGCCAAGGGGGTCAGATTTGACTCCCACGAAGAATCTCATGGCTACCGAATGGCCGGTGTCCGCTTCAGCGTCCTCGCAGACGGATGGTCTGCTGAAGAAGAGTTGGCGCTCCTTGACGCTGTCCTGCAGCGCGGATTAGGGGACTGGGACGCAGCGGCGGCCGCCATCGCCTCTGACAAGAGTCCCGAAGAATGTCGTCGGCACTTCGACGAGATCTATGTGGAGAACCAGTCTGGCCTGCTTGAGGACGACTGGAAGAACACCCGCCCAGGAAAAAGAAATGATCGGCCGGTGATGATTTCTGCGAGGCCGTCGATGGACTTCCCCCCCAGGCCCGCCCACAACAGCCCAGCCTACAGAGACCTGGGTGGCTACAACACCGCACGATCTGACTTTGACCTAGAACCGGACCCGACGGCCGAATTCATGGTGGCGAGCATCCAAGAAAAGGAAAGCGACGACTTGGATCGGAGTCTGCATGTGGCCGCTGTGGAAGCCTACAACAACCGCCTGCGTGAACGCAGCCGCACCAAGGGCGTCGTGCGCGAACTTAGTCTGCTCAACAAGTCGCGAACACTGGGCCAGTCGCTCTCCCTCAACCAGCTGTCCAACGTCGGCGGCGCGGAGTTCTCGCGACTGCATCGCTTCGCCCGCCTCATGTGTGCCTTCGACTTCGACAGTCTGGTGGAGAGCCTACGTCACGAAATTGGTCTACGCCAGCGACTGCTCAGGCTACAGGATGCCAGGCGCAACGGAGTGACGAAGCTGTCGGCGACTGCGCTCTTTGCCAAGCTGAGACAACGCCGCCTTCGTCTGATGCGCGAAGTGCCAACAGAGAGCATCCAGGACGTGATTGCCAGCAATTCCAACGGCGCAAATTGTCGCCGCACTGCAGCTCCGTTGGATCTTCTCGGGTTGCCGGCCGCGGAGCGTCTATCAAGTCCGGAGAAGAAAGTTTGCTCAGAGGCCCGGATCTATCCCGAGGCATTTCTCTCCGCCAAGTCATCACTCATCGGCGAATGCGTGAAAAACGGGGGATTAAAACTAGCGGAGGCCCGGCCTCTCATCAAGATGGATGTGAACAAGACGAGAAAAGTGTACGACTTCTTACTCAAGACTGGACAAGTGTGGAAGCCCAAGATGAGCGCTTGAAGCAAGTGATCATTTTTGTCATCGTTACATCAGCTGTGATCTGACATGAGGATGTGCTTTATATGCTTCTGTCGTTAGTACCAGTAATTTGCTGACGAAGTTATGATAGTCAAGAGGTCATTGCTGCCACAGGAAAAAGCGTATTTTTATTCTGAGGTCCGTTTTCGTCAGGAGTCAACGCATTGTTCTGCGAGAAGTAGGAGCGCGAGGAAGCCTTAGACCAAGTCTGCACAAGGGTGATGCTGCCACAGTCGTTGTTGCCGCCGCCATCATCCACCAACATGAGGGCACGCGCCAGATCAGTTGGAGTACGAGGTAGTCGGTGTCGGAATTACCTTGAAACTCCAGGAGGAAGCTGTTATTGTGTCCCTGGATGGCAAGGAGTTTTATAACGCTGGACTTCATCGTAAGAACCGGCCTCTGCAGTTGTCAGTTCGTAAGAACAAGACGACGTGAGTAAAAGGCAGAAAATGCCATCGGAGTAGTTTCGGCCATTACTTACCAAAAGTACTACTGTGATATTGTGACCAGATGTTGTCCAGGGTCATGGAAGAGCAGTAGCAGGTCAAGGAGAGCGCCAAGGCAGACGCTCTAAGTACTTATTCAGTACTTCTTAAGCCAGTTACCGAGGACGAACGGCGAAAGCAATTTTCCCCAACCCTGGCGATTTCTTCACTTGGTTCATTTTCCTATGAAGATGCGTCACTTCAGCATTGACTGTTTTTCGCCGGCTGAGATGGGGGCTGGGTTCACACGGGCTCCATGAACCAACTGCGCGTGTAAAGCCAAATCCGTCATCTCAGAGGAGTTTAGGTCCATGGGAATGAACGCAGCCGTCTTCAAGGATCGACTGTCAAAAGAGGGGACACATTTGTGTCATACAATAACCAGGCAGATACTTGGAGGGGGGTTATAGAGTCGTTTTCTTAAGTTAGGACATTTCTCATGATGCATGCGTCAATGACTTGGGTGCACACCCCAGTCCTCGGCCCATTGCCCATCATGTTGAGAGAACTGTTGAACCTTCATGATTATAAAGATTAACTCCACAGAAGGGTAAAAAAATAAACAATTGTAGAGCAAACTTTTGACAATTCAAATCTGAAGTCTCAGGTGATTCCACCCATCGTGCGACCAAGCATGATCAATCTAATGTCAGCAGAGACTTTGACGAGGACGGAAACTCCTTGCACTGGTCAGGAAAGAGTTGGTGTCGAGTACCCTTTATCCGGAGATGACCCACCTGGTGACGGACTTGAAGGAAGGCCGTCTCGTCCTTCAGCTCCAGAAAGGCCAAGACGTGGTGGGGCTCTAATACTAACAGTACAGTAGCTACGACAGGAGTTACTCACATGTGCATTTGCAAGAAGTCATGTTCTAACGTTACAATATATTCATGTTGTGGAGGAATGATTATCATCGCGAGATTCTTGGTTTTTTAAAGCACCTTTTCCCTCCACACCTTCCTCTTGGAGGCAACAGTCGAGGCGGCTTGGGCAGTGGACTCCGTTGATGAGGCGGCGGCGACGCCGCCGCCGCCGCAAGTGCTAGCCGCCGGGTCGCTCTGTCACTTGATGGTGGGAGTACCAGACAAGACAGGATTGTGCTGCTGCTGCTTCAGCTCCCCGAAGCATTGATCACAGACGCGCTGGGCCTTTTTGTAATTGGGCATAACAGCGGTCTTGCTGGAGCAGTCGGCGCAGAAGATCTGACCGCAGTTGCGGCAGTGGTGCTTCCGATTTGTGAGGGTAAACGGCGATTCGCAGCGCAGACAGCCGGTCACGTCGGAATCGTCGGCCCATTTGCGACCCGTTTGTTTCACCAGTTCTACCTGTGAGTACCATGCATGCACTTGAGTAAGTTCCGCTGCCTAAGTACGTAGGGACACACTGAACTCACCTGAATGGATTGGTTCTCCCTGCCCAACTCATGCAATGCAGCCTGAGAATCGTCTAGCTTCCTCCTCAGCTCCAGGACGGTTCCTCTTGCTCTTTCCAGCTCAGCCTCGGCCTCGAGACACCTGAAGAAAAATCTCCGCTGACAAAAAACCTGCGCAAGTCTGTCTTGACCTCGGTGTACCTGGTCAGCAATGTTTTCCTTTCGTCCTCGGCGGCGCCGACCTTGGCTTCGAGCTCTAGCTTGGAACTAAGAGCAGCGTCCCTCTCGGACGCGGCGTCCATGGCTTCGCTCTCAGCCCGGGAGACCTTGAGTTCCGACTGGCGAAGGCTCTCCTCCATCGACGCATGGCGAGATTCAGAGGCAGCTAAAGCCGCTGCCAGTTCCTCGGTAGCAGCCTCGTGAGAGGCTGCTCGTTCCTCCTAAAGTATACGTGCAAGAAACCATTGAAGCTTCCTCAAGCAGACAGTATCAACCAAGCATACACACAACTACCGATCAGTGTGAATTTACTCACCATGAGCTCTTTAACACTATTGATTTCTCGGCTCAGCTCTGCCTCCCTTGCTGCAGCCTTTCTCTGGGATTCTGCAGCTTCCTCGCTCGATCTTCTCATTTGCACCTGGAGCTCCTCCAGCTGGCCCTGAAGCTCCACCTTTACGTAAATCAATGAACATCAAGGGGGACTTCAACCTTATGTAATGGGCCTTGACTTACTCTGGCAGAGAGCAAGATCTCTCGCGTTCTCTCCAAATCGGAGATCTTCTCCTCCTGCTTCGACCTCTCTACCTCCCAGGACGACTGCAGCCGGCACGTGCGCTCTTCAACCTGCCAACGATAGACGATTAAAAAAGTGGACCATGAGCGTCACGGCCGAGAAATCGTACTTCTGCTTTCTCAGCTTCAGCGGACGCCAGTTTCCTGGCGACCTGTTCTGCTCTCCGCTCCAACTCCTCTATCTTGGCTCTGGACACCTCCAGCTCTTTAGTCTTCTTCTCCATTGCCTCCGTCATGTCCTTCTTCGTTGACGCCAACAAAGCCATCTGAAATTAGCTTCAGTAGATAAGCTCTTCTGTGGAAATACTCATCATACCTGGTCTTCTAAGGTGGTCCCGAGATGCTTGAGTTCGACTGAAGACTCCTCCAGCTTCTCTTTGAGAGCACTTTCCCTCGTCTGCGCTGACTGCAAGCTGGCCTTGGTATCTGCCAGGCGGCTCTCGCGCTCGAGAAGCTTTTCGGTCAGTTCGTCACGCTTGGACTCTATGAGACAGGACGAATTAATCATCGCCTGAGATCTCTAAGGTCTCCAGTCTTTCTTCACCTGAGGTTGCTAGTGAGTCAGACATGGTCTCTGCTGAAGATCTGGCTGCCGTCAACTGGCCCTCCAGGGAGCGGCATTCCGCACCCAGCGAAGTGACTAACTCTTGGCTCGTTGCCTTTTCGGCGAGGAGGCCTTTTTTGGAGTCCTCCAAGGTCGTCACTTCTGTCTTCAACCTGTGTATGTCCTCACCCTAAGCAAAAGTACTCATTGACATGCTCATAATTTTTTCAAGTCTTTAAAACCTGTTGAATGATCTTCCTCTCCATGGCCGCCTTCTCTTCTTTGCTTTGTGCTAACAACTTGTCGCTTTCTTCCTTCCCAGCACGTGCGGAGACAGCAGACTTCTTCTCCGTGGAAAGTTGGCTCTCCAGCTCGAGTAACCTGTTCTTTGACCGCTGCAACTCTGCCTTCATCTGTTCTTGCGACGCCTGCGAGGACTTGAGGTGACTCTCCAGGTCCTGCCTCTGACTGACGCGAGAGGCTTCACTGGCAGCCAGGAGCTCTATCTGCGAGGAAGAAAGAAGCTATTGCCATGTCAGCTTTGTCACCTTTAGACTAACCTTGGCTTTGAGGTCGGCCTCTATCCTCGCCCTGGTCTTTTCTGCGGCATCCACTTTGCTCTGTCTATCCTTGTTGCTTTGTTCGAGCTTCGCGATCTTCTGCTTCAGATTGTCAATCGACCTATCTGATTCAGCATTCTGCACATGGAGGTGGTCGATCTTGGTCTGTAGCTCGGCTGTGACCTGCTCATGCTCAGTCGAGACGCGCTCGGCTTGGGCACTAAGCACTTTCTAGAGGGTCAACCGAATGGTCCAATAAGTAAGGCACAAGACGATCAAACTTCTGAGACCTGCAAAACATGCTCACGTTCTGCTCCTTCAGCTGCTGCAGTGCCGTGTTGGCCCCTTCACCCGCCTCGATCTTGGCCAAAAGGTCGGTCTTCTCAGCTGTCATCCGATCCACGTCCAGCCTCAAAGACATCAACTTCGTGTCTTTTTCAAGTAGGTCTTTTCCGCTAAGTAGTAGAAGCCATATTGTAGCGTGTCCTAACCAATTGTAAAGAAGATCAGAGCCAAAGGCGGGACTCACGTCTTGTCAGCGTCTCGCTCTGCCTCCGCCATTGCAGATTTGGCCTCCTGCAGCTGGGCCCTGAGGTCGTCGTTTGCACTCGCCTGCTCGTCGTAGTGACTTTGCAGCGTCGTCAGCTCGTCACTTAAGTCGCTGATTCGTCCTTCGAGAGAGGTTGTCCTTTCCTGACTGGCGACCTGGGGATCATGAGGATGCATACGATAGTTTTGGACTACATAGCACGAGTGACAAGACCAATGCCAACTCGCAACTTTACAGCTGGGAAGGAGCTCAATGACCAGCTTTCAAAGACTCACTAGGGTTTGCTGGATTTCAGAGAGGGACTTCTGCAACTGGCTGGCCTCGGTCTCGCTCGCGTTCAAGCGCTGCTGAAGTCGGGAAGTTTCTCCTGAGCTATCGGACAGGGACGTCTCTGCCTTGAGGACCAAGACGACCACGTTGAATATCATGCAATGTACACTGAGTGATGTTACAGACCTGGGCTAGTCGATGTTCCAGATCGTCAGCTTTTTGCGAGGCCTCCTTGAACTGATCCTCCCACTCGGCGGCTTTCTTTTCCGCTTGTTCCCGGTTAGCCTCTGCCGTCGCCACCTTTTGCATCAGTTTTTCCTGTGTCTCGTGAAACGCCTCTCGCTCACCCGCGGCTGCGCCAACAGCACCTGCGTACTCAGACAGTTGGCGCTCCTTTTCTCGAGTCATCTCGTCCATCTTCTTCTGGACGAACACCAACTCTTGTCGAAGGACCGCGGCGTCGTCCGTGGCCTCCCTGTATCAGGAGAAGTGACGACATGTGAAATTATGAAAACAGCAAGCAGTACCCACTTTTGTTTGAGCTCTTCTTCCATCAGCCGCAGTCTGCCCTCCATTGCAGACTTCTGTCCTGCGAGCTCGTCCATAGAGGCCTTGAGGCTGACATTCTCGGCCGCCAACTGCGCTGCCTTATCCAGGAGCTTCTCCTTCTCCTTGGAGGTGAGCTGAGCGTCGGACAGTTGGCGGCGGAGCGACACCACCTCACTGGTTACTGGAGGCAAAGGTGTTGGAAACTTCGTATTACCAAGAGCAACGCATTGGTACTCACACAAGGCCTTTCCCTCCTCCAGCGCCAGAACTTGCTCTTTGTACATGTCTCTCTCTTGGTCCTGCCCACGGACTTCTTTGTTCACGCTTGCGCTCGCCAGCCTCTCCACTTCCTTCTTCAGTTCCGTGGAGTGGAGTTGTTCCTCTCTCAGGCTAGTCTGAAGAACCCCAAGCTCGTCCCTCAAGTCGGCTAGGCCTCCTTCGCTGCGTTTCGCCACCGCCAAAGAGGCCTCTGGGCCATGTGCAGATTCATAGTGAACCTAAACGTCAAAGACCTTGGTCAAGTTTCTACAGGACCAAGCCTGGTCGCGTCGAAATGCTCCGCACCTGCAATTTTTCTGGAGAGACGAACCCCCGCATGCAAGACGGACAGATGAATCCCTCTTGCTCCCCATCGACATCGACGTCAGCCCCGGTGCAGTCGTCCTGTTCGTCGTCACGAGACCGCGATGGAGAGAAGTCGGCGCTGGCCTTAAAAAGAGAAAATGATTCAAAGAAAAAGGTCCGACTGGACCCTCCACTGACAAGCACTTCAGCTCACCTTGTCGGCGATGTTCTTGACGAAGCTCTTGAAGGAATTCATGGCAGATGTTGCTTTCGAGATGACCGAAAGGACGTCGCCGTTCGTTGAGGCCGTTGCCTTCGTTCACCTAAGAAAGAGATGGCGACGTCAGATCAGATGCTATCGCCGTCTCCGTCTCCCCGGTGTCCGGTGTCGACCCCGAGTTCCTTCGGCTTCTGTGAAACCCGGCTGCCCGGCCGTGGCGAGCAAGCCGCTGCCGATAAACAACGGGACCGCACACGCTCCTGCGAAGTTAAGCTGACAAGACCCGCCTGGCTAGCATGGGCTAGTGATGTCCTTGGCTCTGGCAAGTGCTGAGCAAGCAGCTGCAGTCGACCGTCGTATTCAGGTTCAAGCTTTAAGAGAAACCTGAACAAGCCAAGCCCAACTTTGGTTTTGTTTTGGCTTGGCTCTAGAGAAATGAAATTTTTTCGCGAGTCCAAACGGCAATGAGCTAGTGTCAAGGTGAGCCGGCGGCCTCTAGATCTAGTTGTAGAGGTCCATCGGCAGGCTTGGGACTGGCTTGACTGGGGCCATGGACCTCTTGCCGAGCGATACCGAAATTTAGAGTTTGATCGCAGTTTAAGAAGGCAAGTATTGCAATTGCCAATTGCTGAGGCTGCCCCACGGTACTGACCGATTTAGAGTTTTTCTTGTGTACCTCAGGTCGCAATTCTAGAAAGAGATTAATCTGCCCTCCGTTGGACCAGGGACAGTCTAATATGGTTTAGGTTGATGAAACTAAGTAGTCCGTCAAGATCTAGAGGGAGATGCCAGTGCAATTGTTAGAGTATAACTTATAGAGTATAACTATAACTATAGAGTATAAGCTCAGTACTTTTGATAGCAATTGCAGCAGATTGTGAAGACTCTCTTCTTGGTCGGAAGCGTCCCGATTTGGAAAAAAAAAGCAGTCACAACGTGACGAAGGCGATGAAGTCCAAGCCAAATTAAACTGCTTTTAAGTCTTATATCTGAAAATGAAGAATTGCAAATTTGATGCAAAATGATGGACAATCAATTTCTGGATGTTGGCTCGCTTATCCGAAAGAAATCAAAAGCTTGGTTCTAAGATTGATTTGAGCTTGTGTTCATCACTACTTTCCAGGCAGCCTCAGGTCCTGTGCTCGGGGTTCTGTGACAGGGATTGAATGAGGATGGAACAGAAATGAAGCAATCAACCTTCCGCTTTCCACCTCATTTCTCACATACTGATGCATTGTGATGAAGCTGCTATTATGTCCTTTGTATTGAGCTGTCCTCAATGTCACTGATGACCACAACACACAACAGCTGAGCACTCTGCGTTCACTCGCAGCTTTCCCAGGTTTTTTTTAAAACGTAAACAAAAGACGCAAAGGGCGAGGAGATAGAGGACTTCAGTGACAGCTTGGACGGGGATCCAGCTCCTGTTCACGATGAAGAAGTCCCCGTCGCTGTTTCGCCGCTGGCGGGACCGGGACCGGGAGAAGAAAGATCAGAGATTGGCAAGCCCGGCCACGTCCGCCGCTCCAACGGAGAGGCTCGCCGTGCCTGAGGGAGATCGTGAGAAAGAATTGGACGAGGTTGATCACGATCGCCACGAAACGATAAACTCCGCCCAGGAAAGGCAAGACGAGGTCGACACATCCAGTTGCAGCGTCAAGGACACCGAGACTTACCACTGGCGCCGGACCCTGGAGTCCCTGGAAGACGTTGGACAGCTCAGGGTCCACCTGATCGGTGCCTCTGGCCTGTATGGGGCTGACTTCGGGGGTAAAAGCGACCCATTTGCCGTCGTCCGCGTCGGGGACGTCGAATTCACCTCCGCCACGGTAGCCAAGACCACGGAGCCTGCGTGGGACGAGGAGTTCCTGTTTCAGGTGGACGATATCTGTCAGATTCTGCATGTGTCCGTGTGGGATAGGGACCGATTCCACGATCCCGAGTTGTTGGGCCGGGTGGCGTTGTCCCTGCTCGAGATAAAGGAGGACGACGAGAAGGGAACCGTGTCAACCCTGTCGCTCGCTCTCAAGGACAAGAAGCTGTCGGGCCGCGCCAGGGGTCGGCATCCGCAGATTCGACTAGGTCTGCGTCTAACTTGGAATCGCGGCCGGGCGGCCATCCGCACACTCTTCAGACCCGAGCTTCAGCCTCCAGCGCCTCCTTTCAAAAAGCATGTATTCATCGGCAACGTGCAGAGGGTCCGTCGGCTCCTCCACGCAGCGGAACAGTTCGCCAAGTTCATCCAGAGCTGCTTCGAGTGGGAACATCCCAGTAGGAGCATCAAGGCCTTCGGGGCCTTCGAGGTAGCGGCCTATTTCTTTGAGGCGTACATGGTTCCTTTGGCCTTCCTGGTCTTCATCTTCGGGTACCCACTGTTCGCTGCCAAATTTGCTGTCGTGGATTGGCTGGACCCCTACTCTGAACTGGTAGGTAGAGTTGTGTCATTCTTTCTGGCGTTTGCGCACACCAGCGAATTTGCTTTGGCAGGAGAGCAACGACGACGACGAGGAGGACGAGGTGGCGGAAGACAAGTCCACCCCTTCCGACAAGCTGAGTTTGTCAGAACGCTACAGAGCGCTTCAAGAGGTGACGGCGTACGTGCAGAATACGCTGGGCCAGCTGGGGTCGACGGTGGAGCGCATCAAGAACGTGCTCATCTTTACCACGCCCTTCCTCACGTGGATTGCGGTAGCCTTCTTGTCCTGCGCGGTGCTCATACTCTACCTGCTTCCGCTGCGTCTCCTCATCATGTTGTGGGGCGTGCACAAGTTCTCCAAGAAGCTTCTGCGGCCGAGGCACAAGTCAACCAGCGAGGTGAGCAAGCCATTTAACGTCAGCCTTTGGCCTTCTTCATGCGCATTCCCTTCAAGGTGTGGAACTTTTTGTCCGGAGTCCCGGACGACGTCTGCCTGGAGCAGTGCCGGCCTCTCAGCCTTGAAGACGAGGCTCTTTTGAGAGAGGAAGAGGAGGAGCGACAGCGAAGAGAGCGAAGCGCCAAGGCCAAGATTGCCAAGAAGGTCTCCTCTTTCTTCCAGAAGTCACCCTCAGCCTCAGTAGGAGGCAGCAGAGAAAATGTCAACGAAGACGTCAACAGGTCGGCGTCGCCGTTCGTGTAAAAGTCATTCCAACAGGATTCCTCCGCGAGCGTGCGCCTGACGAGGAGAGTAAAGCCAGAGACCGGAGTACAGCGGATAGCGGTACCAACGCGTACGTGATCACAGTTGCAGGGATTCTTGTTTGATGCTTGACTTATGTACCTATATGCAGGGTGCTGGAGCAAAAATCTTGAAACGATTTCATTCAAATTTTGCGCTGCTCTTCTGTCCGATTTGAGAGCTTTCAGTTTCTGCACGCAGTTGCGACTGACGTCTTAAAGTTTTGATTGTAAAGTTTTTGCATGAAGTCAGCGACGCCATCACAAAGTGAGAAAAGAAAATGCAACACCCGGAGGACTTTTGGCCAGCACCAGTGATGCCACCACTCGCCCAATTTTTGGACTGCCCCAGGTCCTCCATCACCAAGATTTTGGACGACGTACAGGAGGAGGACATTAGACACTCTGGTGGCGGCTTCAGGCGTAGCATCGAGGCTGTGATAAAGCCTGATGATGGTTGCTACATTGCATGATTTATCATCTATCTATCTACCTGTCTACTACCGGTAGTAGACAGGGCAAAGCTTGGACGGCTTCTGTCAGAGGTTAATTTATAAAATGTGGTAGAAGCAGAGGAACTTTCTATCGTTGTGTCTTTTAAAAGTTTTGCTCTCACGCCCTGTATCCCTCCAGTAAAATTAAAGCACGTGTTTGACATGAGAAATTTGGCGGCTTAGGGAATTCCTTACCCTCATAAGGGAATAAGAATTCCCCATAAAGAGTAGGAATAGCTGACAAATTATAAGAATTCCGTACTCTCAATGAAGGGCGCAGCGACCGGGATGCGATCCCCAGTCTCCAAGGTGTCCCAAGGGCAAGCGAGGACCTGCCCAAAGAGGTCAGAATCAGTCTTGAGCACGAGAGGAAATGAACGCCGACCTGAACCCGAAAGGCCCGGTCAGTGATCCAGGGGTGGCGTGGATTCCTTGGGCTGGAAAAGTGTTCTCATACCTCAATTCAAAGCTCTTCCGCAGCCCATTAGGAAACACGTACTAACTAAATAAACTCTTTCCTCCAGAAAAAGTAAAGATTTAGGTTGATTTTCTCCAGATGTCTTTCTGGTTCTGTCGACATCAGATTTTGCATGTCAATTATCACTTTCATTTCCGTCACAGCAGCTCAACATGACACCGTGACTTGGGAGAAGCTAAATGTTCATCCTCGACTTTCTCAAGAGTAGCTAGATTGTAACTGACTATGTTGAGTATACAGAAAGATTCTGACTCTGCCTGATTGTTAAAGCTTTGTTGGTGACATTCAATACCTTTTGGTCCCGCGATCCATTGGGAGTGCTTGGTTTGTGTTGAGCTTGTCTGTTGACTCTAGGATCAATCTCGTTTGAGAGGTGAAATATTGGGTTAAAGGAATTCTTGGACACATTGTATGTGACAATTACATGTATTGCCAGCCAATTTTTACTTTATAACGGTTTTCTTTTATAGAAATATATAAAAAAAGAAAAGTGATGGTACACAGTGCATGCACGTCACACCTTTACATCGGTCAAGAACAATCCCCTCCCCCCCAATGCATTAAGGCATGAATTTTGAATAGTATTGTTTGAACATTGACCAGTGTCTTGTGCTAATAGTTGAATCCAACCTCCTGCCCGGCTACCCCATCGTTATCTGGTGCTTCCGTCAACATTGCGTGCTGTATGGTATCGATTGTTGCATTGTCTAATATCGCGATATTCGATGTCCACAGGAAGGGTCGCACGGTCATAGTATGCATATATGCTCTGGAAGACTATCAGCTCTCCTGCGCTTGCAGAGCGCAAATCCACCATCTGGCGCGTTACGGAAGGCTGAAGCGGCGTCGGATAGTGCAAGGTGAGTCAGAGCAATAAAAGGTGCACCAGGAGCTTGGTGCAAAAGGTCGTGAGGCGCCACAGGTGCCTCGACACCCTGTACCGGGACCACGTTTCTGTTGTGCAGGGGATTACTGCTACCCACGCGTGGGTCGATCGTGTCTCCAGTAGAACAGGGGTGGCTTGTACAGGGTGCTGCGAAAGAAGAGTGGAATTTCTGTCAAAGTATTCAATCAAAACTAGCCACAGTTCTTCGGACATAAGAGATGACTTTGAATGAACAAAGTCTGGTCTCAGTCGATCCCGGACAGGACGAACGCTAGGCTGAAGTTCCCACTGACCCTTTCCAAACGCCTCCAGTCATGGACGAAATTTGCACCAAATTTGCACTTCATAGAATCTGCATTTCATAGGATGGAACTTCCGCCTCTACCGGTGCGCACTGTGTCGAGCCTGAATGGAGCATTTTCATTATCTCCATAATCCCATGATCTGTTTTATTTGCCCTCCTCGCTCGGCAGTGTGAAGCCGGAGGGGAGCGTGATGCCTCCGCCCAACGACGAGTTCCTGCTGTCCCCCGAGTACCTGCGCAACCTGACTGGCGGCATCGACTTCGTCACTCCCCTCGCGCACCTCGATTCTGCCGCCGCCTCGCTGGCTTTGCTCTCCGACCTGGTGTCGCCAGTCTCTCTGTCCCTCAACGTCTTCGTTCTGGCGTCCTGTGTGGGCATCTTGCGCCGCGGCGCTAGTGACCGGCCGGCCCTCGTGTTCATAGCGCACAACGCCGGCCTCTCGGTCGTCAGTGTGTGCGTCAACGCACTTCTCGTCGTCGGCGTGGTGAACCCGTCGCTGGAGGACGAGCCCGAGTTGCCTTCCAAGGAGAAGCTGAACAAGAGGTGCAGCGGCGAACAAGGTGACAAAGGCAACAGGTGTTGGGCGGGTTCCCTTGTACATGACATGGGGATTCAGGCCTTCAGGTTGGAGGTCTGTCCAGGCTGTAGTAAAAGCTGGTCAAGGGTTTCGGCCATTGAAGAAACCGTCAAGAATGCCCGGTCCCACCATGATTTTGCATTACTGAGAACATCTGAGGCCTTTGACTTAAGACCATAGTCACAATGACTTACAATTCAGTCAAACTTTTAAGCGGTATGAGAATAAGGAGAGATGTTTTTTTTCTCTGAAGGAGGTGAGATTCGGGTGTTTGTTGAGCCAAATGAGAAAAATATGATTGAGAAAATATTAAAGACTTATATCAAGACTGTTCAGTAGCCAGAACAACTTTTGCTCAAAATATGAGTAGTTTTTTGTGGACTTCAGGCTCAACTCCTTGGCAACACGTTGATTTTTTTTTTTTTTTTCGAAATGAGTCGTCAAATGACTCAAAATTCTAATTGTTAGATCAAAACTAGCCCCGTTTTTCGAGTGCGAGCATGAAAATAATCTCGCCCCCAGTTGGGCCGTGGCAACAACATCATTGCCACGTTCAAATCATCCTGAGCTTCACTGTCAGTACAAGCTTTGATGCTGCAGGCTTGGTCACCTTCACGCTCTTTTCCCTGTTGGGCTCGGTGCTCCTCTTGACGATAGACAGGTTCCTCTTCATCAGGTGAACGCACATTATTCCATGTCGAACCACCCTGTGCACTGACGCGTCCATCAGCTTTCCGTACATGTATGAGTCCCTGGTGAACATTCGGCGCTCAGTCGTTCTGTGTCTGGGATCCTCGGCATGTGCCGGTGGCGCGGCAATGGCGTACGCCTTCGCCACGGACCTCCCCAGGTAGGTGTCGGGCGGCTACTGCTCAGAGAACAAATGATGACTTCGGTGATCAGGGACTACGTGTGCGCCCCGACGCATGTCGTGCCCACTGGTTACATCGTGGCCTGGAACGTGCTCTTCTTCACCACCTGGATGATCATGCACTCTCTGTATCTGGCCATACTCGTCGTGGCCTGCAGGTACAGCTTCACTGAGGAGTAAGGATCATACCAATACTATACTACAGTAGTGTTTTCTGTTTTTGCTCAGGCAGAGAAGGAAGATCAACAACACCAGGTACGCATTGAGAACGTTCTCGTACATGTCTGACTTTGGATGATTGACAGACAGCCGCAGACACGTCCACCGCGTCAACCATCAACGACAACAACAGCTGCTTCTCCTGCAACAGCTCTTACGACAAGGAGATTAGCCTCAAGGTGGTTGGTTATCAATGTGTGCATGTCAACTGCAGTATGCAGTACACCTGATGTGTGACCTCAGGCGAAAGAGGAAGGCCACTTTGTCGTTCAGCCTCTCCAGTGCCAATCTTCTCTCGTCGAGGCTGCGGGACACCTTCAAGACGGTTCGCTACGTGGTCGCCCTGCTCTTCATCCATTCCCTGGTGGAGGTGCCTCCTGTTGCCGTTGCAGTCGCCGACTTGAGTAGGGCACGGTGGACTTTTCCATTGTCCATATGTGCAACCAGGTCTTTTGTTCTCAGTCACTCACGCCACCTCCACCGTGACCCACGCCAACTGCCCGCACCAGGATCAAGCCGGAGTCAATAGTGGAAATCCATTCGACGAGTACCCCGGCGTAGCCATATCTTTCCTCAGGTGCCTGGAACGCTTCATAGCCGGCTCTCAGGAGCTCTGCCCGGTGACGGTGCCGCCCATGTCGAACCCCAAGGAGTGGCCCTGGTGCGAAATGGTCTCCGAGACATCGCATGCGCTACACCTGACGGAGGTACCAGTCACCTTCAATTGACAGGTGTCACGCTGTACTGGTCATCATCAAACATCCCCAGGTCTTCTCCTTGGCCTTGCTGGGCTGGGTGCTTCGCTCCCTCGCCGACCCAGTGCTCTACGCCTTCTGGTACCCAGTCTTCAGGCAGAACCTGGGACGCATGCTGCTGAGATGTCGCAATAGAGATGATACCACTGACGCGGGAGGCGGCTTCGCTGGCGCTGCCACCGTCGATTCTGCTGTTGTCGTGACCACCACCAACAACAACAACAACCAGATGCAGTTGGCACAGACATGAAGCCCAATTGGCCCATCTGTGAACGACCTCCTCTGACGTATATCATTACTCGCACTATGTGTCTAAGCTGCATTGGCGTGATGGATCAGTCAATTCTCTGGCCTGCACACATAAGCATCATCCGGGACATGGATTTGCTCCCCCGGGAGACCCTGGCTTGACTGCATCAGGATGGTCTTCATCCTTCCATTTCACATTCCTCCCAGACTGGTTTATGAAAAGGCACAACTCCACATGCTGTTTTACGGTACGTGACGACCACGGGGATCTCGATGGTGGCAACCCACGCAGCACTCGGAGGTTGACATGTACAGGGTGGGTCTGAGTCACTGTCAGTCCCCTGAAAAGTGGCTGGTGATGGACTCCCAATAGGTCCATAAAAATGATAGGACGCAGTCTGATGAACATGTGATGATACGACGACCATAAGTTTGTTACTAAATGAAAATCACATTATTCAGAGTCAGTTGGAAAAAGAGATGTTACTGAGTCCGACGATTCTAGCAAAGGTGCTTTTTCACTCTCTCTCAATGGCTGTCGGTGACATGACATTTCACGCTGAACTAGCCAGAGCTGGACTGGAATTGTGTCGTTTCAGAATAGGAATGATTGACACCACTTCTGACGCACCCTGTACTTGAGAAGAACAAGGACACTTCATTTCTTCTCTCCTCCTTTGGGTTGGCACTTGACTGAATCGTTGCTGGCATAATGATTCTCCTCATGGCTTGCATGCCTACTACTGTTAAAGGCACGCTTACCTGTGCCAGTGGGGACCTTCAGCCAGGACGCGACGACGCAGTGCCAGTCCACACATTACAGGAAAGTCTGCATGAGCAACTGCGTCCTTTGGACGTGTCTGGGACCACGTAACAACTACAGTTACGGCTGTTTCAGTTGAGGACATGGGGGTCATTTAGTTAGGTTTTTTAAGCTTTTAACCTTGTTTTCTTCTGCACACAGTGAAGTTACACTTTACAAAGGTAGCTTTGAGAGAGACGAAGCATTTTGTCTTATTGTGACAAGAAACACAAAGTGGACACAGTGGAAACTCCCCACAAGAATATCCTCGAAGGATTTGATTGTCGGCTGTTGTTTCTATTTTCTACATTTTTTATTTTAGACGGACTAGTTATATGATATATGCTTATAGGGGGGATAGAGGAGTCTCATCGGCAGGTTTCATTGAAGATCAATACTTAGCAATGCATTGGAAGCTCTGTACAAGAATCAGTTTGGAGCATTCCATAGCTTACTTAGAGAGACTTGATTGAGCCACTTGATGCTATCAGGGCAGTTGTTCCTGGACAGAGAATCGTCACAGCAGAGGTTCCACCGAACATGAGAGTATGTAATATACCACGGGACGCACAGTGCAGTGAGTTTGTCGTAACATATGAATAATCTCCATACATCCATCAGTGTGAAGTTGCTTATTTTTTTCTGTGTGCAACCGAATGGGACCGGATTTCCCAAACTCAACCAAACAGTGCAGGAAGAAACGTGTTGTGACAGGAAAGGAGTTGCCACAAAAGGTTGGCTTTCACCATGACGAGGTCAAGCAGAGGAGTCCCTGAATAGTTCTTCTGGATGACTGATGCCAGGAGACCAATCCCCCCCTTGTTATACCACTTCTTGGCGATATAACGACTGACAGTTCTCATCCATTGGGTACTAGCTCTACGAGGGGTACAGCGGCCGCGCCGCCCCCCCCGGTGCGCCGACGTGGCCGGGCCGGTGCCAG
>JAAUXU010004083.1_pt1 | contig 53702 bp, 53 predicted proteins | sample 7278151 | NCBI WGS metagenome assembly JAAUXU01 (sample SAMN14350113, study PRJNA611818) | marine sediment metagenome | isolation source: surface marine sediment (1.8m) | place: French Polynesia: Moorea | collected 2018-08
ACTCCGGAGATAGGCGCGCTGGGAAGCGTGCCCATAGCGCTCCAGGGCGAGATGCTACATAGCGACAGACTCTTCTGCGGCTTCAGGTATATTTACAAATGATGCTCAAGACCCTGAGGTTGGTGTTGACGTCTGAGTCCATCAGATGATCGGTTTGCCGTACATGTTAAGCACCTGTCTTTTTGCAGTCTGGCATCAGCTGCCTTGACGTGAAGTCACAGAACAACCTGTGACGCTGGCAATGAGGTACTACATTATACTGTTTCGTTACTAGATGTCTGGTTGAGAAAAATCAGTTGTGCCATCACATTAAACTGTGGAAAACATCACGGCAACACGTTACAGACAAGTCAAGTTTCTACTCCGTCCGTTTTTACATGTTGCTTACGCAGAAGTGGCGGCTGCGTAGGAAAATAATACTAAAAAAGAAACAGACAAAGTCCACTTTGCAAATTGCGTCTTTCCAACTAGCAAAGTTTTGCCGCTCATGGTCTTTTTCGCTTTGTCCGCCGTGGACTCTCTCCCCTTCACGCACGCACGCCACGCTCAGGTCAACGTACAGTAGGCGCCGGGAGTCACACGGGTGCAACCCGTTATACCGGTCGCGTTTTGAGTTGCCCGTCCAGATGAAGGAGAAAGCGTGAAAGATGGAGCATGCAGAAACGACGGCCGAGCGCACTTCCTTAATTCCCGTCGTGACATTTCTCGCTGCCAAGGATCGTGCGCGGTCAGTGGACGCTCTCATTATGGCCGCGGCGGCGCTTAAGCCGCCGCTTGACCACTGAGAAAGAGCTCTCATCTAGACGGGTTTGAGATTCAGGTGGCCGAGGCACTTGTCCAAATTGCGGCTCGCTGTCGATACTACACGTTGAGGCGGAATGAAACGCCCTTAAAGAGTACACGTGAGAGGGGAAATGTCGGGTCACCCTGTACGCCATAAGTGTGACACAGAAAGAAGACGCTTTGAGACGTGAATGTTTGGGTGACTTGATAACGCAAAGGGTTATTTCCGCCTCCGGCGGAAGTGACCAAAAATGGACAGAGGCTTTATCTAAGTGCTCTTCAGTCATCTGCGGTGCGTACGAGGACCTGATGACTTCTGGTTTGTGTACTGTTGACTGCTCATGATCGAGTCACTCACCCATTGTGAGCCCGTCTTTTGTCCACTGGACTCTGCCCTGCATGTTGGCCACCTCGCACTCCACCACGGCCATGCCTCCCTGCGCCACCTCGGCGTCCTGGGGCTTCGTTCGGAAGAACTGCTGATCACAATCACAGTCTGAAAGAGAGAAGAGATGTGGTGAAATTACGAAATCATCCTCGCAGTCAAGTGAAAGGCCAGACTCATCTTTTTTATTAGGCATCTTTCTCAGAGCAGTCACGCAAAGAGCAGCAACATTCAAATATGACTCAGCCTGCATTCGAGGGCCAGCATCAGTAGAAAACTATTACCGCCATCTGCCCGTCCATGCTAGTAATGCATGTACCTTTTTTCGTGAGTTGTGTCACGCGAACTCGCTCAATTACTGAAGTATGCACACAGGCAGGCAGGCACCCCCCACCAAAGCAACGTCTCGAGTTTCCCCATATTTTCCTGCAATCAGACCACCGCAGGCAGAAAAGAGGGAGAATTGCTTGCAACAGCAAATCCGCTTACTTGTGCAGCCCCCAGAAGAAGAATGAGAGGAGAAAAGATCGACTTAATTACCCGAGAGAGACGCCAACGAGGGTTCAAAGCTGAAGACACCAGAGATGACCCCGATGCTCCTGAAATGATGCCATCTCATGGGGTAACTGGCGACCGGAAAGAGGTTCTCTTTTTTATATCAGGCTGGGATCACCCCCAGGATGCAACCGGGGTGTAACGTGAGCAAGAAAAAAGTATCACTTTTCTGTTTGTACTTGAGAAAAAAAGTACCACTTTTCTGTTTGTGCTTGAGAAAAAAAGTACCACTTTTCTGTTTGTACTTGAGAAAAAAAAGTACCACTTGGAAAATGGGAAAAAAAAAGTCCGGCGTCCATAAATCCGTGGACGGAGCAGCAAAACCCCGGGTGGGGAGAGAGAATTTGCCCTTGCCTTTGCCCTCTTCCTCTCATCATAATTTCAGCTACGTAAGTCGAGCAAAAACAACAGCCCAGCACAGGCTTGTCTGTTGAGCTTCTCGTGAGAACCAACGTTGGAGGGATGAAGATGTTTCTGCTCTGCGGAGCGAGAAATGAAGACGCGCTGTGTCACACATGACGTCGAACGACCGGGCTGTGGTGGGCGTGGACAGAGAGCTTCACGCCGCAGCCGCCGCCAGCGACCTCACCTACGACGGCCGGACGTGCGAGCCGCCGCCGCCGGCGCCTTCTTTCACGATAACTCTCTTACACACACCTCTAAAAGTGTCACGCAAAATGACAGAAAACCGTGCGTGGGTTCGTAGGAGGTAACGGTCTCTCCTTCTGGGGCGATAAGATTTGGGGTAGAATTAAAAGGGAGGGAAGCCGCATAGTTTCTGTAATAAAAAAAAGAGCTGCCTGCCCTACATATGAACGTGCGTATTCATACGAGAGTCATGGCGGCAGTGACGGGGCCACTTTGCCACTTTTTTCATTCCCCCGGCTCAAAGCGACCGTTCTACCCCACCACACCGGGTTAACGTAACGTGTTTTTCTTCTCATTTGACCGTCGGTGGCCCCCCTGGTGAAGACCTCTTCTCATCACGTCAAAAATGAAGGAGGAAAAAGAGGATGATTGCTCTCTTCGTCTCCTTCCCCCCCCCCCCCCCCCTGCTCGCATGCATGGGATCGACACGAGAGCCTGTTTTTTGTACTTCGACTCACAGACGTGTGTAGTTGCCATCATAAAACGTAATCATCATGTATCCCGATGAAGGACTTTTTGCGCAAAAAGGAACCATTTCCATTCTGGTTTTTTTTTGCGATACGCACACAAAGCAGCTCATTTCCCAGCACCTCTTAAGGTGTAATAACCTCATCAAAGGAACTCATCAGCAACGTTGGTCACTAATTGCCCGTTTGGCCGCCGCCACAATGAGCGAGCAAGCAAAGCTTGCAGGAGCGAGCACAACTTTAGGGGCCTCGCCAGCGTCTCCTTCCTCCGCTCACAACCTTTTGTTGGGTGTAGCAACATTCTGGGGCTACCTGAGAGCCACCAGTTCACATCCTAGCTGGCGTCGTCATCATCATCTGCTTTGGACGACAGCAACTGCTGCTTCACGTTGAAGGAGCCGAGAGCTGCGAAAATCGACGCCGTCGCCGATATTGTTGTCGAGTCAGTGATGGAGTGAAAACAAAAGCTTGAGAAAGAGGAAGTGTCAGTAGAAGTTGACGTTCAAGTGAAAGTTAAAGTAGAAGTAAAAGTTAGAATAGAAATAAAATTTAAGGGAGAAAAGCAACCGTTAAAGTAAAGAAAGGGGAAAAGCAGAAGTTAAAGTAAAAGGAGTGGGAGAGAAGTAGACGGTAAAGTAAAGTTAGGGGAGAAAAGTAGACGGTAAAGTAAAGTTAGAGGAGAAAAGTAGACGGTAAAGTAAAAGGAGAAAAGTAGACGGTGAAGTAAAGTCTAAGGTTAAAAGTAGACGGTAAAGTAAAGTCTAAGGAGAAAAGTAGACGGTAAAGTAAAGTCTAAGGTTAAAAGTAGACGGTAAAGTAAAGTCTAAGGTTAAAAGCAGAACGTAAAGTTAAAGATGAAAATAGAACGTAAAGTCTAAGGTGAAAAGTAGAACCTAAAGCTAAAGATGAAAAGTAAAACGTAAAGTTAAAGATGAAAAGTAGAACGTAAAGTTAAAGGATAAGTTGACGTTAGAGACAAAGGAGGAAATAAAGTTCAAGTTAAAGGAGAAGCTACCTCTTGTAGTGCATGATTCGAACCGGCGTCAGCTTCTTCATCTTCCATTTGCCTAGATTAGAACCAAGAGGAGGAGGAGAAAATAGGCGAGAATGGAGATGGATGAATTAGCAAGGGGGCGTGAAAGGTGAACTAGCTGGCTCACATGAGTGAGTGAGTGAGCGAGCGAGCGCTTGTTGTTGCTTGGGCGTGCGTGCGAGCGTGCAAAAAATATCAGATTGAAACGTCACACAGAGAATGAAGCGCTCTGACTCTTTGCCCGACTGTGTCTTCTTCATTTATAAATTGAGACGGATCACAGTAGAATGGGCTGAAGCCGGCCGGATCGAACGGCTTCAATCGGGGCAGCGACCGACCGGGGCAGGCCGAGATCTCACTAATGCCCCCAGAATTCTTTTGGGTCCAACAACTCGGCCTCGGCCGCCCCCTCGTGGAACAATTAATGATTTTTTTCCCCCTCCATCTTCGTGGCCAGCGCACCTGTACAGGTAATGTTTCGACTAATCACAGATAAGCTTGGTGGGTGGCGCCAGCGCCCGGATCCGGGGTAATTCGTAAAAACGAAAAAGGGGGCTCCTTCCTGTCCTTTGTTGTTCGCAAAATTTACACCCACGCTGCATCATCCTTTGGAGAGGAGGCAAAAAGTTCTCCACCACTTCCCTGATGTTCAGGAGACGCATTGGAAGGATTTTTTTTTCAGTCTTCTTACGGCTGGATTTCCTTGAGTCAGCTCTCCCCATCCCTTTTGGTAATAACTAAGTCTTTGCTGCTGCATAGCTAAAGGTCATCGAAGCGAGAAGCGAACATACCGAAACACACACAAGTTTGAAGGAGAAGAGAAGGCTTTAGGCTCTCTCGCTTGTCAGACTCCTCAGTTACGCCTCTGATCGATGGAGTCTCGCTTCGTCTTCATAACTCCAAACAAAGACCTCTCTACCAATCGAGGCAGGCTGTTTAGACGGATAAAGTCAGGCAGACTTAAGCCTTTGATGTGTGTGTGAGTGATACTTGAAGAGGCTTGGCTACCGTGCACAAGTGCCGGGCGGCTGCAGTGGTCAGTGCCGACACTGAATTTAGGAGTGCACGATCACCACTAGGCACTACTGGATTTCGCCTCACTAAGTCCGTCACAATGAAATATAAATGAACGGGCAGGTACACAACAATAAATCGCTTAGCGTTTGACGGCCACCTTTTTTATTCTTGGCTTCGAGAACCAAAGAAAAGTCAGTCAGGACGCCCACGTGATGAGGATTGGAGGTTAACTGAAGACCTCAAGGCTGTTTTGCGCCAGATATGAGCTCTTTTTTTATTCTGCCTCCCCTCCCCCCCCCCCTCCCTGTCTCCACCCGGACTGCACTGTACACACTGCTGCACTGCACACACACACTACAGCATTTAGCCCGTCGTATCCAAGACTTTTGAAAAACAAATAACAATCTTCTTGTAGTATCAGCTATGTGGGCTCGCCTTGCCGTGATGCGTCGGCCCACCCACTTGGACCAACTCCTAACAATTTTGTGGCTGGCCAGCGGGCTCTCCGCCAGCCACTCCTGCTCCAGGCTTATGAAGTAGAAGGGTTGAATGCCTCTTAATGAAATGCGAGTGGAATTTTTCAGTCGGTCACTCCGTGTTGATTATTTACCTCCCGCTCTCTCTCTCTCTCTCTCATCCGTAAAGACGCATATATTGCCTGTCAGAAAATAAACACTCGAATGACATATGGAGAATGGAGACAAAAGAACATTTAACTCCATGGGAAGCTTTTCCAAGTTTCCTCGACTCGGATCATTCTGTTCACTGTTACCCCTTGAACAGCAGCTGTCCTCCAATCATACGAGCTGGGAGAGAGTCAAATATGCTTTTTCCTTCTTGTCAGTCCTCTTCTTGAGTCCTGTCTGTCTGAGGAGGACGCCTCAATCAACGATCTTACCCTATTTCCTTCTCGGCCGCCCTACAACTGTTGTGCATGTTGTTGTCTCTTCCCTCCACTCTCCTTATTTCTCTTCCTCTCCGGGGTTATTGCTCATTGGGGTCGTGGGCAGGGGGTTCAGAGAGCCCCCAAAGGGTTTTTTCATGGTGCTGATAACTGCCCTTAAAATGGGGGGGATCCAGGCGAAAGTGAGTGAGAGAAGCAAGCGCAACAAGAAGACTAAATTGAAATGCGTCTCAATTCTCTGGTCGGTCCCGCATTTTAACGTGTCCTCCTTCTCCAATGAAAGGATCCGTTAGTCAGTCCTGAATTTTTAATTGAGCTGTTCCTTTTGCACGCCAGTCATGACTTTTGGGCAGCCCAACTTCTCAGAGCGAGCGATGAGTCCGAGATCACACGTGACAGCTGACACTCACGTAGTCTAATTATCTATGTTGGGCGCGCTGCAGCAACGCTGGGGGTTTTTTTGGAGGGGGGGGGAGTTTTGGGCGCGCTCGAAAATTCTGTTGTTGTTGTTTTGCTTACGGAGCAACCAAATGTGCTTCTTCGGTGGAAGCTGAAGATGAGCTTGGTGCCACAAGAATTTTATGCCACGCAATCTCCATATGGCATCTCTCATATGTCTTCTCTTGCTCTCAGTCTTCTTACCAGACCTCTCTCATGTTGCTGCCTGACCCAAAATCTTCACCCCCGCATTCACAGAGCGAGAGAGAGAGAGGCCAAATGTCAGCATCGAACCTTGGATGGCCGCTCTTCTGTTGGCTTTTCTGCCAACGGTGTTGGAAGAAAAATCCCCAATTCTCCTCTACCAACTGCCAAGACTGCTTATTCTGACTGAGCCATGAAATTAAGAGGTTCATATCGCGTTTCTCCATTAGACGACGACGACGACTCCTCTCCTGCGCCCCATTTTTTCGCGCGTTAGTCAGCGGGATATTTTCCCCCACCGCCGCGGGGTTTCTTCCGTCTCCGCTAATGCCATCTCTCCCGAGTCAGACGCCCCAAAAACACTCACAGGCGCTTTTTTTGAGCAGTAGCTCTTTCTCTCTCTCTTTCTTTCTTTCATGCAGCTAAAACACTCAAATACCAAGTGGAAAAGGAAGGAGGAATTACTGCCACTGCCTGCGACAATAACAAGGCATTGGCGGGGGGCTCTTATTGGGGGCCGCGAAAATGGGCACCCTGCTGACTTCTTCCCTCTTCAAGGAGTGCCTTTCAGCAACAATAAGTGTGTTACCTAACGGGCCTGCCTGGCAAGAATCTGCCACGTTTATGGATAAGTCTAAAGAACAGCGCAAGTCTGTCTTCTATGAGAAAAGTTTTGCCGAGGGATGCAGCAAGAGACACTTTGGCTTCTTTTCCTAATGGAGAGGGGGCTCGAGGAAGAAAAGAGGGGGGGGGGGAGGGCACCGCATGCGGCGTCCCGCTTTTTTGCCCCGCTTAGCGCAATGTTTATTGCAAAATGTTGGGAGAGACTGAAGGGAGGGGGGGTTGGGGCCGTTATGTGTCCTACCCCACTGAATATCGCTATGGGTGGCATGGAAAATTGGAATTCTCGTTCTTTTCCCCCACCACCCTCCAACTTTGTTGCCCCAGCTTTCTTGCCTTTCCCCTGTTTTTTTGTAAAAAATGCGAGTGCGATGAAAAAGTTGCCCTGGCTTTTCACGCCTATACCACGATACGCACGTGTATTTCCTCTTTCTGCAGGCTGTGATGTCTGCTAAAAACTCAATTTTCTACTCGACTTGCATCAAGAAAGTTTGGAGGCCTCCTGCGCCGAATGAGACCAGCGTGCATGAGTGCATGTAAACAAATGTCCGTACCGGAGCTGTGTCATGCCTTTGCCAAGTCCTTAAGTTTTCGTGGACACGGCTCGAGTCATCTGCACGTGTCTGCATGACACATGCAATGCTTGAAGTCTGATCAGGACCCCCAGGACACGTTGGATGGGCCAGAGAAAGTCTTTTTAAATGGAACCAGATTTAGGCTCTGGCTGAAGGAGGAGAATATTCGTAGCAATATTTTTGGGAGGCTTCTTCTTCCTGCCTAGTCATTGTCCTGCCAGCAGTTGCATTAGGTAAAGATAGAGCAAGGAGTAGGGGGAAGATAGTGCCAATAGAAGAGAGTTGAGCCTTCCTTTTAGTCCTCAGATCTTCATGAATATTCCAGTGTCGTTAAATAATTGCGCGAGGAGGAAGGGAGAAGGCGATTTAAATAGGCGCACTGAAGGAGGGATAAAGTGTCCATTGAGACGAATATTACAATCGGACACTGCGTCCTCCCTGGGGTACCCGTGGATGTTGTGGACGAGCCTCTCCATGGAGGTGGCAGCCAGCAAAGACCAGCTCAGGTGGAGCCCACATTAATTATCTCTCCCACTTTTAGCCCTTCATCCCCTGCATTAATCTGAGGACTAGCAAGAGACACACCTACACATGTATCTACGTGAGAGTAGCTTGTTGGTCGTGTCTGCCTGGGGTTTTTTTGGAGGGGGGGGGGAAGAGTGAGGAAAAATCGGTGGATGAAAGTTTGTTGTTTGCCTCGGGCCAACATCGGAACCACGGATCGGATGTTGTGAGAGGAGGAAGAGATATCTGCTATCCTATGAGCCAGCCGATAGATTTCGCGTGGGGCCTCTTTGGGGAGGTGGGAGCTCATCCACGTCAGTTGCTCTTTTCATGACTCTTACTGTCCCAACTTGACTATATGAAAAGTGGAACTTGCGCGGCGATAATTGGTGAGAGCAAAGCCCGGAGGCGTCCGGAGCTGTTGGAACATTGGTTTTTTTCAACGGCGTGATGATTCTCAAGGTCGGCGCAGCCACGCAGCGTGGGCAAAAGTTTAAGAGACTTTTATCTAAATATATATTTAAGCGTAGTTACCGTTCCTTCCTGTGGCAAAAGTAGAATTGTATCGCTTCTTCCATTGACGAGAAGAGACGTCATGCAGGTAATTAAATGTAGGACAAAGCAGTCGGCAAAATTATTGTTTGCAAGAGAGGTTTTTTTCCCTCCACCCCACCTGCACCAACACGTGGAACAAGCAAGTCGAGCAGAACGCGACACCAGAGGCGAAGAAAGAGCTGGAGAAGTCTTTTTTCCAGTCACAGACCAAGGAAAACAAGACAAAAAAAAAAGATTTAAAAAAACCAGGGGGGACCAGGGAGGAAATAGAAGGTGAAAGGCCCAAATCGCCTGCTGCTGCAGTGACATATTTTATGCCCAGGCTCTCTGTTGGAGTAGAAGCACTTGGGCTACACTGCAATGTGTAACGTCTGATGATGCATGTCTGGCCCTTTATTGTAGCTCACGATCTGGGAGTGCATTTACGCGAACTGCACTGTCAGCCCCAGTATCTCTTGCTGCCATTTGTATGCATTGAGGCGGGCTCCATCGGAAACAATTCTCGTCCACAAAGCATATCAAGCCGGAGCATAATTTTTACGAAAACAGATTGTTCGGCTGAAATACGAGTGGCCTAGGCCTTATGCACTGCCTGGTACATACGTACAAGCCATGCATTCTAAGCAGCAAAAATTAGGCCAGGAGAAGGCATCATTGTACTATCAGTCGCAGAAAAAAAAAACTACTGGCCTTCCACGACAAACAGTCGGAGTGCAAATATTTCAGGGAGAGAGAGAAAATGCAACCACTGTGTTTACAAGACAGTGAAGTTTTGTGTATCTTGGACAGAGTTTGTTCCAAAGCGTACAAGTCTGTTTCTCTTTGAGTGGTGTGTGGCTTAAGAGCAGGCTGGCAGACAGACATGAAGAAGTCTATTTACAGGCAGCCCCACTTTTGGCATAAATTACCCAACTTTTGATCAGATAGGCCCTCTCCTCCTCCACTCTCTCACTTAATATTCTTGCGCTGCCACACCGCGTCCTTAAAGTGTGAGGGCATTAGCCAGCAAGCAAGGAGATATCCCCTAATTTGCGGCTCTGATACCACATAACCTATGAGACGCGAAATAAGCACTCTCGCAATAAGATTGGACATGTACAGTACGTCGAAGAGGTGTGGGCTCCATAGCTTGCATATCTACGCCAATCCTGCCGAGCGATCTGCACCCTCCCGCTGTACTGTTAAGGAATGATGTGTATGTGTACACAGGGTTCGTCTCGCATTCAAGAACCGTCGGAGTAAATTGTGCAAATTTTGCTCTTAGAACCATGGACGCTTTAAAAAAAAATGGGCCGAGTCGTGACAGGAGGCGGAGGAAAAACATAAGGGGCCTAATTTGGGCCATTTAATTTCGGAGTCAGTCCGTCCACCGACACAGATACTCCCTCCCCCCCCCCTCTCCAAGTAATTCAGCACCAGATCCAAAAGGAGTCGCGTTATGATGCTCTCCAGGATGGAAATCGTGACCCGGCTGGGTGGGAAGATGATTGGCCAGAGATATCAACAGAGTGGTGACTGTTGATGCTAAAAAAAAAAAAGAAAGCGGTCTCTTCAGAGGCCCGCCAAAGTGTTACACGCACTTTGCAAGCCCGCGGAGGGCAATGAACTAATCGCATGTGTCCCTCATGTGCCAAAGACTCCAGACGAGCAGCGCAGATTACCAAGCTGCCAACAAAGAGACAGGAAAGATTTATTGCAATAATCCATTACACCAGAAATGATTTTCTTGCCCGAAGACTCACCAGCCAACGGCCTGCACGCACGCAGATACCCGCCAGCTAGAGATGGAATGCTTGATGGGCATTAACATTGAACTGCGGCCAGGAGTGAACAAGTACCGACATTATCGAAATAGTAAAAAAAAAAGGTTGAACCCGAGCTCCGATCACAACTGGGTGATATGAGCTACCGTCATGCCATACTGAGTGACCGGCGAAGACGTACAAAGAAAGAAAGAAAGGGTGCAGCCATGATTGGCCTCCATATGGCCCCGAACTGCATTTTCGACAATTCGAGTTAGCGTCAGATGTTTCTTTACGCTCAATTGTAACTCCTGAAAGATACTTTGAAAAGGTGTCAGGGAACAACAAGCCCGACCTTTTGTCAACGTACAAGGCCATTAGGAAGAGAAGAAGTTAAAGCGCTGCTGCCTGCGTCCGCAGAAGGGTTGCTGGGCAAAGTTCTAAAGCTAACGAAACTGCACACGCACGATCACTACAGCACGCACTATCATTCGATAGCGAAAGTTTATCAGTCCTGCCTGGCCGAGGTGCCCTCCGACCAGTCGTCTGCCAGGGTCAGGTCAGAGTGCGCCAGCTCTGGGCGAAAACTCCTGAACTCCTTCGTCCACCCATGCATGCGTTCACCCTCAACCCCAACCTCTGCCAGGGGGAGGCCTGGGAAAAGTCGTAATAAAAGCCCAAAGGAAATGCCTGCCATTAGATTTAACTGCTTGGGTGGGAACTGCAGACATTGCGATTGCTCTCATGCTTTGATGTGGACAAATTGTCGATGCCTTCGTGGCTTCTCATGCGGTGCGATTTGCCTTTTCTGGTGCTTCATCTCCTGAGAAAATTTCGATCTGCTTCTTTTGGCCAAGTCCGGCGCCTTCTCCTTGTTCATTCAGTACTCCGCCGTGCTGTGCGTCTCCAGCACTGCTACAGACAACGTAATGGCCTCTCTGCGTCATGTGGTGTTGTTATTGCCATGTAGGACTCTTCTCCCTCCCTCCGGGCGAACACAGTTATTGTTTTTAATGCCACTCACTGCTCATTATTTCCACGGGTGCTTATTAAAGCAATTACTTTCCAGCCACCCAACCCATTGCTCAGTATTAGTTGGGAGAATAATTGGTCCTCCAGTCATAAAGGGACTGTACTTGATGTGCCTTTCTTAGTCGGGATTTGCTCTACACTTACACGGACGTCAGTACGTACGCATTTAGTACGTGTTTATTCAGTCCGAACCACTCAAGGCTCCTTGTCAATTCGTTTTTTTTTGCGTGGCGATCACTTGCTGTTGAAGCCACTTCTGAACGAGTTGCTTTCAGCAATGCCCGCTCTTGTGTGCTTAGCCGAGTAATCTAAGCAGATCCAGTACATCAGTGGCATTCCATACTGTTCAGTCCATACTGTGTGTGAGGTGCATACAGTGGACCACACTCGCACAAGCTAGCTGGCTACACCAGGCATTGACGGGTAAGAGTCCATTCTTCCGCTCTGTCCAACAACAACAAAAGGAAAATATTGGAAGGACGAAGAGGATTCGGGGGACGACGTGGGTGATTTTGCAACCTTCACCCTCCAGATAATGCGAGCAAAAGAGATTTGGCTACTCCAAGACTGTGCATTTTACGTCTGTCGAGGTTGTGCAGGCACGCACGTACACGCGCATATATGCATGTACTGCCTACGTACATGCGTGTCCAACATTGACATGGTCACAACTCAAAGTCTCAGCATATGGATGTCTCGAATGTAGTACGTTGTTCTGTGATCCGAGCTCTCTAGCCAGGGAAAAGTTTGTTCAAGAAATGTTGAGAGTACTGTCTGTCGTTGGTGGCGCACACTTACGTACACTGAACTAAGCAAACTGACGTAAAAAAGGGGGGGGGATTTTTAATTTTCCCCACCATTAGTCAACGGAAGAGGAGAACAACAACTACTTCTGCTACTACAACAACGTTCGGGTGCTCAAAACTTTTCGATGTCTGAAAAGTCCGTACAGTGTATCTGTGCTTCAATGGATGGAGCAGCTTTAAGCTCCAGCAGCTCCACTTTTTGGGTCCTTAAAAGAAACAAACGCGCCCAGCAGCCTCTGAACATGTTCTAACCTCCACTGCACTTGTACGTACGGACTGACAGATGCAGCCTCGAGCACAGAAACGTTCCTGCACGTAGCCACGACTGTCCAGATCAGCTCGTGTGGATGAGTGTTGTTCAACGTTGCCCTGTAGCCAGTACAATTATTACTTCTCTTCTCTCACACTCAAGTAGAATGGGTGCGCGTAATGGGAGGTGATTCATAATTCCAATCGCCCAATACACACGAGCTCACACAGACACACTCACACACATGAACACCCATGCGTACGCATACTCGAACAGATGTTTGAGCGGGAGCTCAATCGAGAAAGCTTCGAGAGACAACAATTTCACCCTGCTCAAGTTTCCAGCTATTATTAACTACCCAAAAAACCCCTCTGTTCGTGCTCCTTTCTGCATGGGCAAATATTTGAATGCTTTTTAGGGGGTGGTGTCTGGTGTCCGCCTTTTCGTCAACATAAAAGGTGAATTATTGAAAGATCCGCTGGATCCTCGATCGCTCAAAGTCAGGCTTTGTTAGGAATGTGTAAAGGCTGAGTGTTCACACATAACTTTTTTTTCCTCTTCACCTCGTTCATTCTTTCTCTGCTTGGGGTCTGTGATACAAACCGCAGGATTACAACATAGCAGGAATTTTTAACATTTCGGTCGTTTTGGGGGCGTGTAGAGGAGATGGGAGGGAAAAATTAAGAGGGAGGAGAGAAAATGAGCGTCAAATGCCGGCATGAACAGGGGTTGCTAACGCGGCCGGGGGCACTCGAAGAAATAAGAGAAGAAAAAAACTTTCTTACCACATCGTGGTTGGGAATTCCCCCTCTCGGACAATGGACGAGGAACGCATCGAACTGCAGTTCCAACGCATGTTGTACAAGCTCAATTGTTCGGCGGGACAATGGCAACCCTTTTGCAGAGAGATGAGCGTGAGGATGTGCTTTATGGGCTGGCGCTTACGTACAGTACGTGGGATGTAGCTCATAAAGGAGGGGCCATTGATTACTTCATCATTTCTCCAGAGCCACAAAAAAGAGAATATGACACATGCACCGAATAGAGCTCTTCACTTACACGTAGGTGCGAAAGGAGCACCACTGTTCAAGTCGTGCCAGTCGGCGAAGTCCTCGTCGTTGCAAGCCTTGGAAGTGTCTGAGCTCCAATGGAAATGCTGGACCACCGGTACCGAGGGTAAAAATGGCCTCGCTATTGTGAAGTGGGTTCATTTATAGTACTGCGGCACATTTCCTTCCGACATCAGCGCATTTCCTCCCCCCCCCCCTCCCAAAAGAACCAGGCGATTTAACATGCCATTCAAAACAAATTTCAGATGAAGCCATTAAGAGAGATTGAAGGACATCTATGCGCGCTCTCCAGCCCAACTCAAAATGTAGCAATTACAGCGCGCGCACACGCAAATGCCTTAAGCAATTAGGAAGGACCGCTGTCTACTAATGAAGCACTTAACCACTGCACACAACAGCGTGTGTAGCAGGAGACCGTGGACCCCGCCAACAGGAGCCAGACACAGCTACTAGCAGTACGGGTACTGACCCGAGGTGGGATAGGTATGCGCAGGACTGCGCAAAATTCGTTACCATGAAGTTGTTTTACGAAAGATGGGCCAGCAATTACCCAGCCCTGAGGTCAAGGAAGCCGCGGTGAATTACGAGTACGTAGAGATGTTCGGTGAGGATTTGTTAATAATACAGCAGGGTTCACCGACGTTGGGCCAGATTCATTTAGTGCGGGGACCTCTCGAGTGCTTTTTTTTTACTCCATGCTCCAACCAGGTGGCTTGATTTATCGACGATTGAGTTGGCAAACCCACACAGCGATATCGTTTCGCTGTGTGCGGTATGAGCGGAGCGAGGGGGTCGAGGTGGAATGTGGCTGACGACTTCCAAACGGATCCAAGGCAGGAGAACGAAAAGGCACGAGCAGAATTCGACCTGATTCAGTCCGCACCACAGATTGTCTGTATGTGGCGGGCTGGAGGGGTGAGATGTCGGGTGCCCCCCCCCCCCCTTTCGTCCGTAGATGTGTTTTTCATGGGTCTCTTAGACTGCTTCGAGCGGTCAGCCCGATTCGTTCCTCACACGCATTAGTCTCGGTTCGAGAGAGCGGGGATGACGATACCCACGCACTCGCACTCACACACAGTGCAGACGGTGCCTGAATCAAGAACGTCGTTGTAGCCTGTACGCACCAGGGGAAATGACTGCTTCTCCTGTGCTTATTCCGAAAATGTACACCTATTACGCACTGCAGAGAGTGAGTAATTGTAGAAAGAGACCGTATGGTTACTCATGCCCAGGGGGGCCTCATGTCCGGGGTTCTTCTGCTTTCCCTCCGGCGGGGCCTGTCCGCTCCAGTACGCATGCATTCCACCAACCCCGTGTGAACCGACGAACAGTACAGCTGCAATAAACAAACTGGCGGCACATTTTTTGGGTCTCTCTCCGGCTCCGTAGCTCTGTTGGCCACCCAATGATGATCGCCTGTTCGGTGCTCATAGCGTAACTAATCGGACGACACCTCTTGTGGGCCAAAGCCCCCTTCATGCTGCTATTCCAGACAGACCCCCTCGTGCGGAGTTCAACAAAATCAGTGATGGCAGCAGTGCAAACAGTACGCGGCTTGTGGCTCCTCCGCGATACACCTACGTGAGATGACGATGTGAGGGTGGCTTTGGACCTGCACGCGTGCGGCAATGTTGGAGTGGCACTGGAAGAGGCTCCTCTGCAGAGGAAATTTTTGCCCGCAGAAAGTCGACACCGCGAAATTAATGGTCTTCTCCGGGTGCCTGGCGCAGCGGCGGCGGCGGCGACGACGGGGATGGGGCGTGTAATTATGGAGGATCGCATGGGAATTTGCCAGAAATCGAACGACTTGGGAGACTGCGAAATAATCCGTGGGAGTGCGGATACGTGAAGGATCTGTTTGACGGGGCACATCACAGATTAGGAGTCGTAATCCCCGGGGCTCAACAAAGAAGCTTTGGCAGCGGTCGCGTGGTTTCAAAGGCCAGAAGCCAAGGATATCGAGGTTTGAAGCGCATTTTTGCACCACCTGAGATATCAAATGGGGGGAGGGGAGCTTCTTCTCCACTGGCAGAAATTGGCACTGGCTGTACGTACGTGGATAAAGTGTCGTCAGCTTCTCCTCGGGGCAGAGCACAATGTTGGCCGGGCCTGGGGATTTGAAGTCAACTACACAAAAAAAGAAATACTGGGAATTGTCGCAGCGAAAATGGGCTCCATATCGAGGTCCCCACTCGACTAACACAAGCCTGGAGGAGCCCGCTAAAAACCAATAGAGCCGGAGTCCGGCGATTGACCAAAAATCGCCTGGCGCTGGGTTTTATTGCCCTCTTTCACTGCTTTGATGGTTCTCCCAGCAAAAGTCCAGCCAGACACTCTCAGTCTGAGAGGGGCTCCCCTAAAAGTTATATGATTGAATTTGCACCTAAAGAACAAGGGGCGGTGAAGAGAGATTCGGACCCTGAGCCAGCCAGAACAACTCTACTCCCTGAGCGTACAGTTAGAAAACTCATTTGAACTTTCTGGCTGGAATTTTGGTCGTCTGCTCAAGTTTGAGCTCATTTGTCTGGGTCCGGCGAGAACTGTGACAGAAAATGCGCGCATAAAATGGGGTTGATTCAGAGGACCACACGTGAAGTTCTCCACTTTAGGAGAAAAGTGCCTAGTAAAAGTTATTTTTAAATGTCAGCGATGTGCATTTTACTCACGTAGCTGCGGTACAAGTCGGCCTGGTGCCCCAGCGGGAGGAGTGTCATTAAGTACTTTGAAGAGAGTGCGGACGTGAACAGGGTGGGTTAAAATCCATCAGTCCGGACCTTGAGCCGTTTTGCCACAACCGTAGTAGCCCGAGCAAATCCAGAAGGTAAATAAAACAACTCCCAGAGCACTTGCGCCAAGCCATCCCCAAGGAGAGGTCATCCTAAGTCTGCTAAAGCTGAAACAAGAGCAACAATCAACAGTGGTTAAGGGGAAATCAGCAGAAGTCGTTTGCTCTTCCGGATCATTGAGCGACGAGGAAATTCTACCCATTTCGGATGCTCAATCTCTTCCTCGCTCCCCAACTTGAGTCTCTCGTGTACTGCGCGAAAGAGATGCACAACCTTTCCCAGATCGACAAAGCTTCACCAAGTCGTGCTGATATAAGATTCCCCCACCAGCGTTATCTTTTTTTTTCTTTTAGTCGGGCAATGCCCAGTTGCCACCGTAAATCGGCAGAGCACGAGATCAGAGGATCTTTTGCAATCTTGAGAGGCAAAGAAAGAGTCGCTCGTATACTGCATTTATTATTTCGTCAGCTCCAGCACCCAGACAGAGCCTCTTTTGATCCAGAGGAGAAACTTCTTTTCATCTGCAGCAGCAGATTAATTGGATGACTTCATCCCGCCAAGTTATCTTTTCCCCTAAACTGATTGAGAATGGGGTGAGAAAGGTCATCATCATCATCGATGGCGATTGTGCTTCCACCGAGAGTATCGACGACATCATCCGCACCAATCATGGACAGATCGCCGCAGTGCCAACTTCATACGTCCAAGGCCCAAGCAGCACCCGTGATCATTTTTCCATTTCCCCACCCTTTTTTTTTCTCCACCACTCTCCATTTCGCCATGCAGCAGCGCAGAAAGTGGCCGGGCAAGATGCTGATGCCAACAGCAGGAAAGTCATTGAAAACATCTGAGGAGTTGAACACAGAAAAGACGCTATCGAACAAGGCAAGCGAAAAAGAGAGAGCGTGTAGAGAACTTCAAGGGGGGGGGGAGAAAGTTGCAACAGTGGCAAGAACTCTAGCATGTCCTCGTACGCGTTTTGCAAGAGTGTCGATACCGTGCGTGCGAGTACAAATGTGGTTTGTGTTTTTTTTGGCACACCCTGTACTGAGGCACCGATGGTGGTGGAGAAGGATTGATACCTCTGCTGTTTCTGGCGTGATTGCTTAATTACACGGCTCCTGATTGGCAGCCTCTGTCAGTAGGAGAAATGTTTGAGGGGTGTTCGAATCGTACGTGTGTGAAGAGAGACAGAGAGAAAAAGGAGTCGGTTGAACTAATTTACTGCAGATCTTCTTTGTTTCTTTTACTGGATCGTGATTGAAAGAGAATTGGGGGGAGGAGAGAAAATGGAAGTGCCGTAGCAAAGGTTTCTTTGTTGTCGCACGCACAGTCCGAATGATGCCACTCTTAAAGACAGGTCTGAGATTAGCATCAACATCTTTGTAATAGTCATTCAACACGCAGGAAGCGGAAAGATCACTTTGTCAGTCACGATATGAAAATTGACTCATTTTTTCAGAGCTTCAACAAGGTTTACCCAACTTGCCATGAGGTTAATTTCGTTCCAGTTACGTCGAGGGACTCCAGCGTTCATAATCGGATGAAAGCCCTCGGGCGCTGTTTCCTATACATGTATATATAAAAATATACACACACACACACACACACATATATATACATAAACACCACTGGAAACTTTTCTACTCCCAAAGAGAATGAAAGAGAGGGTAAGAAAACCCCAACTGCAAGGAAGATGAGGAGGGGAGGAAGTATTGGTTTTGAAACTTTCGTCGAGCTCTTCTGCTGGCCGCCCCAGGGATTTGTGCAAGCGAGAATCGTGTCCGGAATAAAACAGTTTGTTCATTCATCGAGAAATCTTTTCCTGGAACCCCCCCCCTGAAATCGTCGAGAGGAGCCAAACCTCCCAAGGGCGCTTTCCTTCCTCCCCTGCTATCACTACTACAGTGGTACTCTCGATATAAAGTTTCACTGTACTCACATATTCACCACATCATGAGTGACTTGTGCTGTTTCGAAAAGTGTCGGGCTCATGCTAAAATGTTCACTTCTACATCAGTGAAGACTCACACATCATGCTACAACTTTTCTCTCACGTGCACTCCAAAGACATCCTCTTGTGCAAATGAAGCCTTAGACTAGACCCCATCTCGAGAAATGGTCTCCCTTGCCCATGGGGAAGTACGCCAAAAATATGCACAAGGACATATGACGAACCACACGTAGTGACGTAACCCACCACTTTATCGAGAGTCTACTGTACTAGAACCAGCCACCGCTTCGCCGTACACTGAAGTAGGATTAATAGGCTCTGGCCTAACCTGAGTTATTAGGCCTCTTGCTCAGTTTTCTCATCAATATCTGGCACCAGCCTCTGGTGTCGCTGGCAAATCTTCTCAGAGCAGTAGCATCCTGGAAACAGCTGCTTTTGCGAAGGCATGAGGAAAAAAATGATTTAACGGCGGAAAATTAGGCACCATCGGAGTTTCAGCTCTCCCGCCGGGTTGGACCTAACTCATCCCCCCCCCTTTTGTGTGTGCCAAAAGTGCTTTTCGACCTTGGCTGCGCGTGACATTAATAACCTGCTCCAGAGAGAGAGAGGGAAGACAAAATTTGCATAGAATTCAGGGTTCAAAAAGCGAGGAAGTGCGCGTCTTATTAAATTTTTGCCAAAAAATGCTGGTGCTACGAACTCTCTCCACCCACCCCTGGCACGGTTCATTGTGTGGGTGAGCGCTTTCACAAATTCTGGCAATAGGTCCCAGGGGGGCAATAATAACCCTTCTTTACACACATTCTCCGCATCTCCTTTCATTCCTAACTATCACAAAGACACAAAAAGAGCCCCCTGCTCTTTCCACACCCCATCTCTCTCTCCCCCAGTTATTTATGAAAATGCGTCAGTGATAAGTTGGGGCGATATGCGGGGGTTGGGACTCCCCGCTTCTTGCTGTTGCCGTACGTATGTTATTGCCACTTACGTGCGTCCGCCCTCACCTCAGCACAGGCATTACTTACTTTTACGACGACTCTTTTCTCTCTCCAGCCACCGCCACTCTTCTTTAAAAGTGAAAATAAATACCGCGTAACGGAGGAAACAGTGAAAACCACACTCGTACGTATATTTCCCCAACCACATATTGCCGGAGAGGGATGCTAAGCACGTACTATGGGATGAAGAAAAATGGATCTACGGGAAATTGCGCTCATTTTTCCCTGTTCGAGCGCCAATGTCTAGACTCTTTTGGGGCGTCGTTTGGACGATGGTCATGGCAGAAATGCAACAGCCAATGAGCCGTGGCAGATTGAATTGGGGTGGGAGAAAGCATAGTTTGTTATCCGGAAGAGTTGAGCACTGGGTGGTCGTCAAGGTTTCTTACCGTTTGGGGGTGGGGGAGCATTTTCAGTACATAGACTGTACTCGAGTGGAGCCAGGAATGACTTGACTCTTCAGTAAGAAGAAATGGGTCTGTTGCAGTCTGTTGGACCAAAATCTGTTGATGAAGCATTTCGCATCTTCAACAGTGACGGCTGCAAGTTGGCATTTCACAGGTATATGACTCTTCTGTGGCTTCAGGTATATATGCAAATTGTACTCAAGACTGGTGATTAATGGATGAGTCCATCAGATGATCGGTTAACTAGACATGCTGAGCATTCTGACATCAGTTGCCTTGACATGAAGTTACCTATGAGGTCCCCAAAAACATAGATGTTTTTCTTCTCAAAGTGAAAAACGAGTTACCTTTGATAACTAAAGAAAGTCAGTTGTTGCCCAAAGAATCTGCAGGCCCATGAAACTATGGCACAGGAGTTGTCTACAGGTTTTGGTCCAATGGTGCCCACACGACATCATTCTGGAGTCTTTGCCATACTCTTTGACTGTTCATTTAGGGTGATCTATTTTTGGCAGTTTTGGCAGATGCTTCACGTCATTAAGCACCCCAGTCATATACTTTACTGACTGCACCTCCCAAATAAGAGCTGCAGTCCTGCAATGGCTCGCAGCCTTCAGAACAGGGCTTCTGGCAGCGAGTCTGAGAAGTCTCAATTTATTCACAAGGACCTTGTAAGCAACAGACTGGTCAATTCCTAATATTTAGTCTAATGCAGCGAAATTTTTAAACTATCAACAATCTCTAAAGTTGTCGTGCTGCCAATGTACATCCCTAATTGGCAAAGGGACTTTTGGTTTTTGTGTGTGAACCCCCCCCCCCCTTTTTTTTAAAAAAAAGAAGACTTTCGTTGTCAATCCGTAAATTTTGACTAACTATTACAAAAAGTTATAGACTAGTCTTTCCTCTTCCATGACTAAAATTTTAAATTGAGGCTCCTCAGATCAGCAACCACAGCTCCTCTTCAGTTCGCTACCTTTGTAGTCACTTTTTGGGAGGTGCAGCCAAAAAGGTGTTTGACTCGGGGTTCCATTTACACGGGACCCGACGTTGCCCCCCCCCCCCAAAAAAAAAATGATCAGGTGACCCCACTGTACAAGTAGCGAGTGGCCGAGATAGACAGTGCGACAAACGCGGAGGCAAATCTCTGGCGACATTTGTACTGTGAAAATGGGAGAAGGATAATGCGATTAGGGAAATGTCCCTGGCAACGCTACAGTTACACACACAGCGTCTACAGTGCGGACATGCATAAATGCGGACATGCAACGAAGTGAGCGACTCTGTACTTGTGCGCAACCCCGAGGACGGCCGGAGGACGGAAAACAAGCGACTCCTGCTTTGTCTCTATTGCGAGGGTATATGTTCCACACAACACAAGTGTCGGGTTGCTCATCTCTAAGGCTTCCTTCTCCCAAAAAAAGATTTTTCTAGCGGTCCCGGTCACTCTCGTTCTGGCTTTTCCAATTCCAGAGGAGCTTGGAGAAAAAAAGGGATCCTGTCAATTATTGTAGTCCATGATTTTTCCCTCTCCCCAGCAGAAGAAGACTAGGATCAAGTCGATGATTTGAAGTGCCATGATATTAATTCCAGCCTCCGAGACAGCGTCCTGAGGTTTGGGGGTGAGATTTTTGAGGGGCGGATCGGGTGTGTCACTTTAGAAACTGTTCACCCCAAGATGGTCGAAAGGGTCCTTGAGGCCCTAAATAGGCCCCCACCTGCAGGGCCCTCTCAGGGTCCTGTCATGCTAACGGACGGCCCCATGTCAAGTTTGGGCCCTCCAGAAATTCTAGTTTACTATACAGATTGGATAATGGAATTTCTTCAAATGCTCCCTCTTCCTCGCCTGCTCAGTTTAGAGATGGAGGAAATCATCTGCGGATAACAAAAGAACCGCGCGCCCGGAGCGAAAAGAGCTATCTTTTTTTAAAAAAAAAAAACTCGAAGCTAACTTCAATCAGAAGAGACAGACGAAGCTAACTTTCCTGCAGTGAGGGCAACAAAAAAAAAAGCTGGAAAATTGGATACGAATCCGGTTTCGACAATTTCTCTCACCGACCACGTGCGGTCCTTGACAAATCGGCGGTCTCGTCGAGTCTTTCTTGTGCTTGTCTGGAAGAATTTTTCCTTTTCCTCTCCTTTCTTCGTCCATGTTTGGAAGAATAAGCAAAGTGGTCGGAGGCTGAGAAAAATGATGCCGTTTTGGCACCTAACCATCAATTACTACAACTTCTGGAGTGCCAGCGAGTTAAGGCAAGGGAATTCCACGTCGCAGAAATGGAATAATTGTTCGTGCCCAGAGAGGTGATTGATTTTAGGGATGTCTGCGCGCCGAACCCCTCGTCAGCTCAGTGTTGTCACCCTGTAGACGGCCGGCGGACCCGGTGACGTCGACTGCCCGAAAGCCCCCACTTTGTGCCGGCGAGTGGTCGAGCCAGCCGGTTTCTTCTCGAGCACGGGCCGGGTTGAACTGGCTGAAAATGGCTTCAAGCTTGCGTATCTTTAGACGGTCTTTTTTGTTTGTTTGTTTTCGAGCTCGGGCTTAACAATTCTTCAAGCCTCAGCTCGAAGAAGCTGAGACTCGAAGCATCTCTAGTTTCTGCTGCCCTGGCAAAGCAGTGTTTCTTCGGACCTGTTTTTTTTTCCACATCGCTTCTCAATTCTTCGTCTCCACCTATGACTTGTTACAATTGTTCGGCGAACGCATCCATCCAAGAAGAGGACGTCCTCGAGCACCACGCCTTGAACCTCCCTCCCCACTTGATGCGTCAATTCGCCCCACGTTCCCGGACTCTAAATTGGAGGCTGCGAGTATGCAAACAGCTCGCACGAAGAGAAAACGGAAGAAAGAATGCACGCGAGCCGCATTAGACAGATCACTAGCCCAGTTTTCTCCTCGCTCGGCAGGAATCGAGCGAGAAAACCCACACAGTAAAAAAAAAGACAGAAGTTAGAGTGCATTTTAGGACCAAGACGAGAGCTTACTTAAGTAGGATATGTGCGTAGGAAACGCAGCTCAAGCATGAATGCAACAGTGGGAGAGAGAAGTAGAAATGCCTCATTGATTCCAACCTGTTCACAAGAGGTCACAGTGCTGCACTTACTTCACGCACAAAGGGATGCCAAGCAGTAAACAAGAAAGTGCACTGACGGAGCAGCTGCTGCTGCTAAACAACATTGGAAAATACTCAGTGTTGTTTCAGAAGATGCGCACCCAATTCAGTGTCTGTTTCAGCCTCCCCCCCGGCATGAACTTGGGCTCAGCGTCCATGTGGAAACACCACATCTGCGGGGAGAGAAATGCCTCCTGTTGCCTCCGTGCCAGCCAGAAATGCCAAGGAACTTCACCGTGGCCTGAGTGAGAACCCTGCTCTGTAATGGCTTCGTAAGTGCATGGCAAATCTCTTCCCATTCAAAAGCTTCCCATTGTGATCCCCGTTTCTGTTGCTGGAGCCGGAGCACAGCACAATGAGGCGTCTGGGCCGGGGGGATCAACCATTAGCTACCAGGTATGGGAAAGAATTTAGTGCGCTCGTATACTACCAACGTTCGAGTGTGCGACTACTGGAAACGGCCTCATCGCACCTTTCAGCGTGCTGGATCCATCCTCTGCATACTCTATATTGCACCTAACGCACGCACATTCATGGCAGTAGAAAAAAACAAAACTAGACTATTTGAGGAACTGAATGCTCGTCTTGAACTCGCACGCCCTCAGCAACCTCATGCCCACTTTTACAAATGGGGCGAAGGACAAAAACGCTCTGAAAGCGGCCAATTGGGTTTTTTTGTGTCCTCCAAAAGTCGGGCGTACTCGTTCTGCTCCCCACCTAAAAAAAAATTCACACCTGGCGACCTTTCCACCCCTCCAAAACTCCAGTCTCATCCAACATTGTGTCACATCGAATCGACTCCACTTTCCTCTTCCGCTGCCTGAGCGTTTCACCTATCTTATGCGTAGCAGAACCATGTAGTTACGTACCCAGCAGAGCGATCAAATACGGAGCAGCTCCCATACATCTTAGTATGCAGGGCTTTCATGCTGACGTGCGGTAGAAGGTGGTGGGATACCGGCGAAAATAAATGATGCGGGTTACGCACGCACCAGAAGAAGAGCAGCAACAACATGTGACTCATTCATCTATGGCAGCATCCGTGTGCTGCCTGCACCACGTCAGCGCCATCGCCATCGTCAGCGCTAAGCTGTGGGGTGCGCTGCACGAGCACATCCGCGGCCTGTTGCAATCAGCCCCACTGGAAAATTTTCTCTCAGCTTCAAGCCTCAGGCAATGGCACCTATGACCCTTCTTCTTCACGATCTCTCTTGTGTGAACAGACGAACGCACGCAGCGTGTTGCCACCTGTTTTCGATACTGCCAGTGAATAACATTTTTTTCGTGGTTAACATCAGATCCTTTTTTTTCTGTCAGCTGAGATCAGCTGCATGCCTTGGATGTCACGGGAGACAAATCTGCTTGCAAGATCGCACAGCATTGTGATGAACTCATACCGAAATGTACGTTCTGGACAGCTTTTTTTTACGAGTTGCTATTGCAAATGTGTTGCATAATTGTGTGCCCCATTGTGTAGTTGGCGCTCCTATCTTGACTGGCGCCCCTTTGTTTGGGCGCTATTCCTTTGGCGTCATTTCCACGCAGCTTCCTGCTGCTATCAGCGGAACGAATGAGTGCGGAACATCACATTATCATGGCCAAAAAGTCAGCCGCACATGTACTGCACATAATCCTTCAGTGCGCACTTTCTTGCATCGTAAAGACAAACTTCAGACAGATGCAAACATGCTGTAGAGTGGTGACTTTTTTTCTTCTCGCTCCTGGTTGTGCTTTCAGGCAAAGTCTGGTTACTTAAAGTCTTGTGTTTATTGTGGATCTTTTCTCCTGTCTTCTTCCAATGAGTCCGTTTTAGTTAGCGCTGCACGGCAGGAATTCGTGAGCGTTGGAGGTTTTAAAAGGCTGGCGAGGGGAACGCTAATGGCTCTTTCTCGCACTTCGTGTCTGGAACTCGCTAGATTTGTCAGGATAAGACACTGAGAAGCTGCCTCCTGCAGTCCAATGACGCATGCGGTCCAGTCTCTGGGGGTCCTGGCTTCTGTGACGTCCCTTCTGTCTCCATTCAACAGTACGCGCTCCAGTCTCTCCCCCCCCCCCGACCGACGTCGGTGTGGATGGCGTTAATTCTGTGACTAACTCGGTCACGCTCGCTGTCCACGTGCTGAACGCAAATTGCTTAGCTAAACACGTCAAAAGAAAAATTCCAACTAACGCTGCTCTGACGTTCTCCTCCAGTGTCATATGCGGGGAATACACCCGGGGAGGAAGCAGCTCTGCTAATGTATAGCTATATATATATATAAGTAGGGCTTTACTTTCCTAGTTTGATCCGAGCCAATTTGATGTGTGCCCTATGGTCCGAGGGCGGGGTTACCCGAGGCCAACATAAGGACCCAGGACCTTGTGGTGAGGATCAACAAGAGGAAAGTGACGCCCAATTACAGCGATGCAATTTGTAATTTGATGCCAGACGTTTGTTGCCAACGGTCAGTCAGCTGTAGTGGGAGGCACAGTTGCACAAAACCGGGAAATATGGGATATTTTCGCCCCCCCCCCGGGAAATATAGTGGTGTATTTGGCAATTCTGGCAGAAATAAAGTGTACTTCTGGGTTTTGGAGAGCGTAATGTGGCTTTCGTATTTTCGGGCTCTCCATAAATTAGGCGCGACAGAAAATAGAGAATCTGGCGTCCAAGTAGCGACCGTCTTCTACATGCGGGTCCCGGGTGCCCCAGCAGCAACAGGTGAAACCGAAGCATCTGCATGGAGTAGTGACAATTTTTGCCTCACACGCACCCACCCGCTGTTGCATGGCCTGCCAGCCACGGCCTGCCAGCCACGGCCTGCCAGCCATGGCCTGCCAGCTATGGCCTGCTTACCTCTCAGGACTGGAGACGAAGGCTTCGTCAGGTAGGCATTTACCCCGGCTAATTTGACCTCTGCTACCCACATAACCGCTTCCTCAATAAAGATACTTCATTTCAGCGTGGCCCCTCCTATGTTCTCTCGCTCCCTCCGCATTATCAGCGCTGTTGCTGCGCTTTAACATATTACCACCAGTGTCGTGAGAACAGAGCAGTAAAAGAAAAGAGGCCTCGGTAATGTGAGAAGATGAACTGAATTTGACTCTGGCAGTATCAGAGAAAAACTCTTTCCCACACTATTTATTGCCCTGGCCTCATGCGTTCGTTAATACTTGGGCGGTCGACGTCGTAACCTTTTGTTTTCTTTCTTTCTCTACTCTTTCATATTTGGCGGAAAGAAAAGGCTGGAGGAAATACAGTAATCCTCTGGGAGCGAGAGATTTTAAGCCTTGTACATTTATGGAGATCACATATTCCATTAATTCGAAGTAGGAGTTCCCACACGATCCCCCTATCTGCAACAGGGAACAATTTGCGTACGAAAGTGGAGGCTTCGTCGTTGCACAGCTCAGCCACGGAGGACAAGGGGGGGTCCTCGTCCTACCAGTCACCCATTCAGCGTCCACTCATCATCATTACAGGGCACGTTGCAGCCTCGATAGGCAGGAATACAGCACAGAGGTGGAAGGGGTCACCGCGGAGAGAGCCATAGCATGGTAACGTAAATGTACGTAATATCCTGGCAAATAAAGATGAAAAATGGATGTGGACAGTCTCATAAAGCCACGAGAACTTGGGGAAACTTAGGGGGGGAAGACTGGCTGGCAATGGCTTTGTGCTGCATGCAAAAACGAGATTGCACCGCACATAGGGGAAAAAATGACTCTCGAGGTGGGTGATTGTGTCATGATGCTGACCTCCTCCTCCCCCATCCCCCCCCTCTCCTGTGACATCCTCACCACTTCTTGCGAAAATGGCACTTGCATGCAGATAGACGCTAATGCACTGCGGGCCTTTCCGGGAATAATTTCTCAAGTAATTAGCCTTAATGCTGGAGAGGCCCGTACACGTCTCTGGCCTGAGTCCCCGTTGAACAACATCATTACTCTCCATTGGGGTCTCTCTGTCGCAGTGCCCACCAGGACTGCAGTCGTCGCAGAGAACTAGAAAATTAAAGCCAACTTAATTACTTCTCGGGCGTCATTATTTCCCTTTTCGTCCGTCTGTATCAGAATACCAGGATTTGACTTCATCAAGTATGAAATGCAGTGGCAACGCCTACGGCAGGTCCTGAAAGACTCCCTTTGGCAGGTCTGGAGAAGGAGGGGGGAAAAAAGTTGTTGAAAGACCTCCTTTTTTTTTGCAAAGCTGCAAAGGGACAAAACGGGGACTACGTTGAGGCGTGCAAATTCGGGTGAAGCGAGTCAATTTAGGGGAACCTTGAAGTCGAGCTCCGAAGCTTTCAAAAACCTGATGCGGAAACGAGGCAAAAGCGACATCCCGATTATACCGTGCGTCAATCATCTCCTTGTTACCTGGACACGTGTAAACTTTGTATACGCTTTATACGTACAGTGTCAAGAAGGCTGCGAGAAGTTTTGGCTCAAAGAAAAAAGCTGAGAGGTCCAGATACCAAGTTGAGATTAAAAAAAAAGTTGGGGGGGGGGGTTAACTTTCCCACGTTTTAATGACGACTACAGGTGAAATTATTACGTTGCCAGCTACGACTACTGTAAATTCAGACAGATAAGAAGAGCAGCAGCAATCTGATGCCAACTTCTTACTCTCCACCCTGGTTCACTACTGAGCAACCCAGAGGTCTTGACATTCCGGAAATTCGTCCTATTACCACTTCTCTAACCTCGTACGTGTGGGAAATTGTAACAGCAGAGTGCGAGATTAGACGCAGGAAGCCTCTGTGTGAAAAGCTGGCAAAAAAAAACCGCACGCACACAAACTCAGTGGCAAAGGAAAGGGTTAAGTAATGGACATCGAGCTTACTCCTTTGCTCTTAAGTAGCATCAGTATGCACCAGCGTCAAAAGCTTTTAGACTTATCTCCTGAGCCGACACCGACCAGAAAGAAAAAAGTTTCTTCAGACAGGACACAGGAATTCACCTCAGTCGGGCGTGGCTTACCTGGAAACAAGGTGAATGCGGGAATGATTAGCTGATAATCATGCAGGAGATGGCGCATAATGAGATCCACGAATTATTAATGCGGAGGCCGAGGGGCCGATCAACATACTCATTGTGCAATATTAATGAGGAGGACGGGACGACTTCAAGGGATGTCGTCACTGCAGTCACGACTTCTCGGCAGGACGCCTAACATCTGGCATCACTCATTTCACTCCAGCCAATTTTGTGGAGAGGTTAAAAATTAGTGGCGGCGTGTCAGCTCTCTCTTGACGGCTTGCTTGCTCGGCTTTTCCTCCCTCACCACCCACCACCTCACAGCTAACCCCCCCGGGGGGATTCTTGGCCCTGTGTTGGGTCTGGCGCTCCTCATGGGGGATTTTTCCGGGGGAAAAAAGTGCGACTCCTCCCGGGAGTCTTCGCAAATTGGCGGCATTTTTTTTCCTCTCCAGAAAAGTGAAAAACATGTATTCGTCATGTGCAGAGTCAGAGTGAGAGCCTGAGGCAACCCAGCAGTGGTTAAGTCGTAGCAGCGGCAGCTGCAGCAGCAGTGAAATGCTACATTTTCGACGAAATACTCGAAGATAAAGACGTTTTCTTCATCATCAGAAGTGCTTATCATCGAGGTTTATATTTCGTCCTCAAAGAAAGGCTGATTCAGCGTATGCAGTACGACTTTTTAATAGCGTATGTAGTGTCAATATCAGTGCAACTTGGCGTCATAACTCGACCGCTTCCGCAGGCCATCTATCAGAACAGATCCTGTACAAATACCGATATCCGCACAGCAGCGGAGAACTTGACAGAGTTAAAGAACTCTTTTTTTTTTTCTTACTGAGCACAGGAGTCTAGAATTTCGCCAGCCTGAAATCCAATCTCTCTCCTCGCAAAATGTGCGTATGCGCGTGTGTGTTGAGATCTGTCTGCAGTTCAAAAGTCTGTCTGTGCGGGTCTCCACGCTTCACATCATCGTGGGGTCCTGGTGGAGGCGTCGGCCGTCGTCGCCCCCCCCCCAATAACCCCCCCCCCTCTTCACTCCACATTACCCCGTCTTTCCAAAAATTAACTACCCCTGCGAGGAGGTGGATCAACTAACCCCACTTAAAAACAGTAGCCCCGGGGTCTGCAGGAGAGCCGTGCACGCAAAGCCAATGTGGGAGCAGAGATTTGCTTAAAGTTTAGATTTTCGGAAGCTTCTCTCTCCCCTCCTACGTGCACTGGAGTGCCGTACTTGTGCATTAGATGACAGATCTCCTCCCGTTGTACTGTATATTTGTCTCCTTCTCCCCCTACTTCTCCATCCGCAGGTCTCACTTGTACACGGCACCTCCAGAAAAAAAAACTTCTACACACACACAGAGCTGCACGAAAATGAGATTACCAGATGTGACATTCAACCTGGATCTTCCAACGTTGTTGCTTCTTCTTCTTCTTCTTCTTCTTCCAGAGGTTCAGACCCACTAATTCTTTGTCGTTCTCACTCGTAAGAAATTGTGCGAGTGTGGGTTGAGTTTAGAGACAGCTGCGGTCGTCAAAAGACAAGAAGTTTGTGTTATTCTCCTTGAGGGGGGGCGGGGAAGACATGGAGAAGAAGTGCCTCAAAGTGTGCGCGCTCAGGCCAGTGCTGCCTTCTTATTGCTACCCAAGAAAGCAATGTTCATTGGGGTTACGAGTAGATGCCAATTCCTCCTGGCAAGATTCGCCTACGCAAGTAATTTTGCATTCCTGACACACACTTCTTTCTTTGGCTTGACGAGACATCCACGATTGATGACATATCTGAAGACAGGATCATGGGAGAGCACTCGAAGTAAAAAAAAACAACACCGTGTAGCAGAACTTTTAGTAGAGCCCGAAATTTGTTCATCTCTTTGTCATCTTTGCCAGCAACTTTTATCTGGCTGAATCATATCTTGGCAGCCAAAACAACAAATGTGCGTCTTGTAACGAGCGCATTAGACGGCTCCAATTTCGAAAACTGATATACAGGATGTCAAGAAATTGATGTCGGCTTCCAAGTGCGACTTCTGACCAGGATCTCCGACTTGTCCAGGTCCTGCTATAAATAGCGTTTCGGCGGATGATAATTATGGGGAGTGTGAGGACCTCTTCGAATTGTCTTGACATACTGTTCGTTGGCCAGAGCAGCGGACGATTCGTCGTCACCAGCTTCTTATCACTGGCCAGGTGATGAGAGTGACATTTTTCTGGTCGAACTTTTGATGTGTGTTCTGGAAGTCCGACCACTTCCAAAAGTGGCATGACACATATGTCATTCAGCTTGTAGATAAAGACGCCACTACCAAAGGAATGGCAATGATGATGACGAAGAAGCCGACGACGAACAAAGGCCCTTGGCAAATGGCGGCCGTTGTGATGAAGAAAGTAGGGACGTGACTCACAACTTCATAGGTCACACAGGTGCCGATGGTATCTGCCGCTCTTTCTCTCACGCGCTCTTTCCCGTGTAATGCGGCCATCGTGATGGCGGTCGTTGCGAAACGATTGTTTCCCCACTCTCCTCCGGAGAGTGGCATTTGGCACGATCTTGAAGTTGGGTCAGCCAGACTCCTCCCGGTTGACAAAGTTGGTGATTTCACCGTCCCCAGCTCCAGTCCCCCCGGCTCGGGCAGGTGCACGGACACCCTGTACGGCCTCTTGAACGTGCTACTTGTGCATACTCCGATGGGGAATTGCGATAGAGCCGACGTCAATCGGCGCATCACATCTAGCACAGCGACTCCTCCTCCTCCTCCTCCTCCTCCTCCATGCTCGTCTTCTTCTTACAAGCCGACACACGCACTGTGTTGTGGAGAGCTCGTGATGGCATTTTGATAGCATCGCAACTCTTGGCATTCACTGTTCTGGCGGGCGATAAAAAAAATTAGACCTTGCAGTCAGAGGTCAGCCCCTCTTTGTTTTGGCAGCTGACCTCCTACGATAGAGCTGTCGACCAGTCAGAGAAGTCAATAACTCAAATCAGCTCTACAAATACGTGCACTGCAGCGCTGACGATTATGAACGAGAGCCAGCCAAACAATGCTCTGCAATCCTCACCAGTTGAATGGGGACCAAAGAGTGATGAAATCGATAGCGCGGAGAAAGAAGAAGAGGAAGAAAAAAAAAAAAAGACATCCTCGCTCTCCAGAACGACGCAATGAGGATATCCATTATTGGGGAGATAGGAACAGGAACGAACTATTGGTGTTACACAGTTGGTGTCCACCGGCCTCGGAAGGACCTCCGGCCTCGCACGGTTACCGAGGCCAATGAGAAAAATTCTCGAATGCCGCCTCTCGTGTGTGGTAGTCACAAGAGGAGAATAATGGGGCCCAAATGGAGGGAAGAAAGAGAAAAGTTTTAGCCTTCTGTATCAAGAAAAAGGAGAACAAGCAGAAAAGTACAACAGATTTGTTCGCAGGCACGCGCGCTTATTGGAGGCCCTTTTTGCGCTGTGCCCAAAGTTTTGCCGCCCTCTTGATTCCCTAAACATGGGACTCCTTAAGAGTGTTTGTGAAGGATTGGGGAAGCAGCGACCTTGGCTGAATTAATGGATCGGGGAGAAAGCGCTTCAAAGAAAGAGACAGACAGCAAAGCAGGAGGACTTGGAGAAGAAGAAGGAGAAGCTCGGCACCATGCACGCAATTTACTAATTGCTGGGATACGAGTGAAAACGACATGCGAAAGACGTATGCAAACAAAGGGGACGCAGATCTCCAGATGAATGGGGTCGGTGGAAAACATTGGGGTGGGAGGCAATCTTTATTTTTTTTTATTTAAAGCATAGTAGAATAAGAATGCCGAGACTCTCAGGGTCTGATTTTGTCCCACCCCCGCCCATACACACACACAAAAATTGCGTGTCAATGACTCTACAGAGAGAGAGAGTCTGAAGAACTCAGCGAGGTCGTCGTCCTCGACGTCTTTCTCGCCAAGTTGGATACACGACCTCGACCATATTCGCGTTCTGTAGCCACTGGGTGAGATTTCTGTCAATCTCTGTGTGACAGTTGTAAGAAATCGCCCGATTGTGTTGTAGGCAGCATCAAATGGACACAATTGCGGGAGTACAAAAAGTAAAAGAAAAGACTTTCTGGGTCATTGCGACTAAAGTAAACAGGGGAGTGACCCTGGAGTGCCGAAGAGAACGATTTTATTGTCACTTTCCTCTGTCCTCTCGTTCTTCTTTCTCACGTCACTTTCACGCACCCCCAAAAAAATTCCAGTGACCTCGTATTCATTCCCTGCTCTTCTACAAACGACTGCTGAGCCAAAGCAGAGAAAGTCTCTAGGTTAAATTATCCAAGAATTCTGCCAAACAGACGTCAATCCAGAGTGAGCTGTAACGACAAGTCAAGAAAGTACAATTTTAGCACAGGCCCTGACTTGATGATTGCAGTAACACTTTGCAAACTTGCTCGACATTACTCGACACTTTCCAAAACGATCGATTAAGTCATTTGGGAGTCCACAAAAAAGTTTTTTTGTGCTTCTTTTATGCACCGTCAATTTTTGCCCAAACTTCTGGGGCCTCAGGGGCGTATTAAAGAAGAGCAACGACCCGACCGGCACATCTTGGCCTCCGGGTGAAAACGTTTAGTGGGGCCTGGGTTTGACGTATGAAGGCAGCATCGATTTTTTTTATTGTTCACGAGGTTAAAGAACTCTGGGGAGGGGGGGGGGAAGAGATAATTCGGTCTGGTTGTTCTGCGTCAATCATCATTATGAGGTGAAAACAGCCCGGCCGCACTTCAATCTACACACGCTCCAAAGACTTTGGTAAAGAGCGGTTTTTTTTGGCGGGACCAACGACCAAAAAATTGAGGACTTGGGCAGGAAAAAGGGGAGGTGGGAACTCGCTCAATTAACACACCCACACAGCATAATAGTTCATGCCCGCATACTTACGTGCAGCATAAATGAGACCCTGGGATGCTTTTTCCTTGCCATCATCTCAGCTGCTCCTCCTGACACGAACAGGCTTGATATCTCATTTTTCACCTACGTCAATTATAAAGTCCGGAACAAAATTTCATTCTGGTCCTTCCTCTCTTTTTATATATATTATTCAGGCACGCATATCTTCCCCAGAGAGAGAAAAAGTTGCTGCTCCTCTGCCTGACAAAAAAGCGCGTGTCGTCTCGGTGGATCTCGGGAGGGCCCCTGCTCGATCTCTGGTCCATTCCTCCGGGACAGACGTGCTCGATCAAAGTGAGACGCGCGCGCGCCGCCGAGGTGATGATGATGCATGACTGGAGCTTCTCTCCACAGTAACCTTGATTATGAATCGTCTAATTTGTCCGATTCCTGTCTGCTAATGGCTTTTTCTCTTCCAACCCACGTGCAAAAAAGCAAACAAACTCGACAACAACACGCGCGACGACAGGGCAGGCCGAGGGGGCGGCGGGCGGCATGGCCATCAAGGCTTCCTCGTGCGAGGAGATTTTGGCGCCATCAGTTAAGTGCATTGATTAAAAGAGGAGGCATCACCTAAATCAGTTTGTCTGAGACGGTAGGCAGAGCCAAAGTTTAGCCGAGCACATCACTCACATGCCTGTGAAGTTCCTGCACGTCTTAATGATGCCTCCGTCCCTAGTGTTGTTGTAGCCGGACGCTTCTGCCGGGCTCCTGAAGCTGTCACAGACGCTGAAACCAGCACTCTCTCTTTCCATCCAAGTATCTGTCTCGAATGGAATGCACTAATCTCTCGCTGGATCTCCTTCGGGAGGCTTCTACGACTACTGTTCATATGCCCGGTCGGGGTCTAGACTCGTAACAGTACAATGCACACGTAAGCAGCCCAGTGGCCAGGTAAAGGGCAGGAACGGCAGCCACCGTCTGTGTGACAGCGCGAAATGCATTTTTTAGGGAGGGGGGGGGGGACTTCTTGGGGCTGTTCATCATGTGGCCTTCTTCAGTCGGCTTAATTGTTTATAGGGGGAAATGGGCACCCACTTGGACCAGCTGTCGGGAGAGAACTCCACGAGACAGGATAGTACTGGGATGGAAACTCGTGCAGTTTGATATCACTTCAGGGTCTTTTTTTTGTACCGCTGTCTGATAGAGAATGAGACCTCTCCACTGGTGTGCGTCTCTCTCTACCTTTGGGCACGCCAGCCATTACTACGTGTTGTAGCCACAGCAACATCAGCAGTGGAGCAAAAACGAAATAAGAGACAGCGAGTCGATTTAATTGACTTTGGGGAGAAGCCATTCTTTCATCTGCTTGACAAGCGATCGAACGAACGCAATCGGTCAGATGATTTGGAGCTGGAGCAGCTTCAGCAACGGTAACAGATTCCAGCGGCAACTTTTAATGGACCAGCAGGAGGTGTTTCTATTCGCTGGCTCCAGCATCGCTGGAAGATTTTTCTTTTAAGCAACGCTATCACTCACGTCATTGCAGTGCTGGCTGGCCAGAGCAACAATGCTGGCAGTAGATGCCGCTAAACGCGCTTCTGAACACGCAAATGCTGCTTTTGTCGGGGGGGGAGCACCTTTTTCCCTCACCCCCATCCTTTACTCCGCCCCAAGGCCAACTCACCGAGTCATTCTCGACACTTTCAGGCAGCAAGTTGGACATTGCTCTGCTGCCAGGGTTGCCACGGCTAATAACCAGCTGGCACTACATACGTCGGGTCCGTCTTCTCCACTCTGCTCCGGAGCTGCCCATCAGCCTCCAGTTGCTCATGCGTGCTCGTACACATCAAAGTGAGCAATACTGTTTCTGTACGTGTTGAGCAGCAAAATACTCCATCACTCAGAATTGACTTAGCAGCCCTGGACTGGCATCCAGGCCCATCCTGGCATATGCCTCACACGCTGTACACGGAGTAAAAATGAAGACATAGCACAACACGGTGGTTCGACCGAGTGAATCCTTTTTTTCCGAGCAAACAAGGCCCTTTCTGACTAAAGCCTTAACTATACTACTACTAATAACATTGTACAGAGTGAAGAACAGCCTTGTCTCTTTTATCGCGCCGACCTTGCGCAACTGGATCTCCTCCAGTGAGCACAAGTCCTTCTGAGGTCTCTCCTACACCCTTAGTGCGTTCCTCCCATAAAGCAACACTACATAAAAAAGGGACAAAGCGTCTATGACGAGCGAGGTCTCCTCCACTTTCGTCTGCTTCTTCTGGAAGCCGTTAATATCTAAGAAGATCTGCAGAACAAATCTCTTGCGGCACACTGACCATTTCTTGAAGAAGTGGCGTGCTTGAGAGCGCGTCGTCATTTCTTAATACGTCCACTAATAGCACTTTTTTACTTATTCACCTTAGGAGAGAGTTAAAGAAGCGAAGCTCTAAAGCAGTGACAGTAAAGTATAGCAAGACACACAAACAATCGACTCATGAACTTTTAAAGCAGACTGAAAGCTCTTTCTTTAAATCTGTTTAGCTGACTTTGTGTCAACTTCGTTCTTCCTCAGCAGCTGAAGAGAAACGACGACTTCTTGCCAAAAGTGGCGTTCAAAAATCCATAAGAGCTTAATGCTGCGATGGCATCGCTAACTACATGCATAGCAGCACCTTGACTGCACAAATGGCCTGAACTACGGTGTCTCCTGTAGCTCGTTCAGATCAGTTCTCTCCTGAGTTGCTGACAGTTTTGCAGAAGTAAAAAAAAAAAAAACTGTCCCACTCCTCCTGCACTCAAGAGTCGATAACTCTACTTATACAGTGCAGGGGGAGCAGCTCGTAACAGATCATTGGCATTGCTTAAATATTCCCTCAAGATACGGTACACAAACTCACGTGCCTCGTCCCATAATAGGGACTGTCAGCAGAAATATATGGGAGACAGTTGCAAGTTCTTTCTTCTGCATAAAGAGTGTCTGCCAATCTTGTGGGGGAAGGAGGGTGAGGCACAATAGTAACGACACATACATAGTGAACGTTCTAGTACTTCGCTATAGGAGATATGCAAATTATCAGTCTCAAAAGCCCTCTTCCAAGTAGTGCGGCAGTGAATTTATGCACTGGCACAGAGATGCTTCTTGCTTCCTTTAAATGAAGGGGTGAATAAATAACTGCCTTTGTCAATGCAGTCAATGCAATGACTTTACCGGAGAAAAAAACAAGAGCACACATTGAAGACAGCGACGCATCTTACACAGGTGGAAAAAATGCTCTTTTCTTCCCAAGTGTCTTCGTTCACATTTTCACTCATCCAGCCGAGGAAGACAGCAGTGGCAGCGACGCTCATACGGTTGACGTCATGTGTGTGTCTGTGTGTTTATGAGCGTACGTGTATATGCAATTACATATTGTCACATTCACTTGCTGGAGCTCCGCATTGTGCACGTGGCTCAGGCCTCTGACTACGACGTGAAGGTCCGCCCGCACGTTCTGCGTGGAGGACGTGAGCGCATCCGCGTGCGTGAGCGTTTGGCCTTGGGCCGAAATTAGCGATGCAGCTCTCCGTTCTAGGTCACGGCCCCTTCAATGCTTCATCAATGGTCCAGATCCCCCCCCCCCCTTCTTTGGTACCACTATTGCTGTGGAGAAACTCCTTGAGTACAGCCTGGAAGTGATTAGGGTACGAGACTCCCTGGCGGCGGATCTTCATCATCGTCGCAGTGCCAGAATGACTTCTTCTTATACTTCTCCAATGCCTCCATGTTGGGCTCCAGCAATGACGAACATGCAGGAAATGAGGCCCAAAAAGTATTCAGTCTGCGTGAGGGTTGAGCAAACCTTGTTGTTGCGTCATTTCGACAGAAAAGCTCTCAGACCAAAGTCGTATCGTGTCATCTTGCCTTAACAGGTCTCAGAGGAAAGAAGCCCAGCACAGTACTTACAGTACTTCCTCGGGAGAGACCGTGACGTGTTGTCCATGTGTGACCACAGGCGACACAACGTCGTGGACAGCATCATCAAGATCTTCGAACTGTTCTGAATAAGAAGTGAACTTTCATAGGACCTTTCTGTATGGACTCTGCCGAAAGAACTCAGCTGGCAAGTCGAGTTATTTACAAAGCAAGAGCAAGGAGCTGACTCTAATATACACATACGTGCACGTCCGTATGTAGTAACGCATGGTCCTTGTGTGCACCGCATGGAGAGCAGCTAAAAAGTTGTTTACACGTAGTCAGCGCAGTTTTGAATGAATACTATCTCCGTCCATTAAAATCTTCTGGGAAAGTTCAGACATTTCGACATGCGCGTGCCTGACAAGACCTAGAAATGCAGGACGAGGAGGAGGAGGAGACATAATTACTGCTCGCTAGAGTTCATTACGCGCACAGAGGAGCTTAGTCATTTCTGGCATGCGTGCAATGGAAAATTCGGCTACTAAGGCCTACACGAACGAGGAGGAGGGGGGAAGCTTCATCCTCAGCCATTGGCAAGAACGCGGCACGAAGCGGGGGCTCCACCAGACATCAGCGACGGTTCGTGCTGTCGACTCTGCTGCTGCAGCAGCGTGAACTTTTGTCTGGCGGAGCATGTGACTTTCAAAGGGGGGGGGGGGGGATCAGAAGGAGCAAAAAAATCACGTTTTCCTTGCAGCCGGGCCCAATCACACCACGGAGTCCTTGTAGCTGCAGCACTTTCCTCTCTCTCTCTCTCCACCATGAACCCCACGACATTTTTAAGAGGCAAATCCTGGGAGGACCTCGTGACCCAACGCGTGCACCAGTCAATTTGTGTGCAATCATCACTGCGTCGCCGGAACAAAAATGATTCCGTGAACCGAACCGACGGTTGTGAACCCCGAGGCTCGACCTGAGAGAGAAAACCAACATTTGAATCGTCCCGACTTCCGGAAGTGGGAGCAGGAACAAAAAAGGGGCGACTTTTCATGCATACACAGCACTTCTCGTCAATCTGTACGAGTCTCTTAAGGACGAACATTGTCTAATACGTACGCTGAACATAGAGATGGAGGGGGAGTTTGGCCTTGATTTTATCATCCTCCTGGGCGCTGAGAAATTATTTATCCTAGGACGAGTTTTATGGGGTTTATGTAAGCAGGACTGCCTGAGAACTACTGTGCTATCTCCAGTTGGAAAAGGAGTTACTTGCCCATCTGATATGTTCACTTTCACCGCGGGGATATCTCTCTCCCCCTGGTGTTCACGTATGGGCTGAGCGAAGACAGTTTATACGAGAACAGGCAGGAGAGATGGGCGAATGATGGAGAAGCGGCTTTTCTTTTAGTAATGTGATCACTGTTCAAAAATCTGGGGCTTTCATTTGAAAAGTTTTGATGTTTACCACACAACCCAACTGACTGTTCCATCCATCACTGAGACCGCTCAGTACAGTGGAAGCCGCCTACGCTGGAGGAGGCCCGCCAAAGGCGCCAAGAAAGGCCTTCTCTCACCCTGCATGGGCTCAAGTGGCATTTGAGCTATTACAGTTGACTTGGCTGAACAGTTGGACAACTTGTCCCAGCCCCTTTCCATGGCTATAACTGGCTTCCACTGTACGTCTTCTTCTTCTTCTGGTGTTTTTTTTGCTATTTTCTCTACTTGCTTAATGAAGTTTGCCAACTTGAAGCAGCCATGGGCTTTGGTAACCTGAAAGTGAAAGGTTCACAGCGGGATAGTAAAGCAGCAAAACAAAGTTTTCTTCCTCTTTCTCCAAATCCCGACGCCTGAAATTGAACGATTCGGCCGTCTGCTCGGAGGCGCCGGCCGGGTTCAGGCCATCGAGGGGGTGGTGGGATGAAATAAAAAGGTGGAGAAGAAGGAAGAAAAGTTTTGGGGAGAAGAAAATCGAAGGCCAGAGAAATTGGCCCCGCCGGATCAGTGGAACGAAAGTAGGTGGCGAAAGAGAAATTACTTCCAAGAAGTAATTTCAGAGAGCAGAAGGAGAATTTGCCATTCGCCGATCTTTTTTTCTTTTTCTCCCCGTCGAATTTCTGGCAAAAGTTGAGGCCAGATCAACGGCGATTGTGCCCGGCAGAGAGGCCCGCGGGCTCGACGGTGGCCTCTTGGCGGCTGGCAGACACGTGGCGCACGTCTGTACTCTGATGGCAGGGGGGAGAAGTAATTTTTCCTCCACGGCCAGTGACTTGGGCCTGCTCAGGCACCCAAGGTGTAGCCCGATTAGCTCATATTGGATCCCCGAGAGAAAGCACAATGTGTGTGCGTGCGTGCAAATTAGTGATATTGCTCGGCAAGACCGCGGCTAACATCCGAAAACTTTCCTCTTTCGATCTACCTGATTGGATTTCCCCTAGATTTTTCTCCCTCCCCATACCCTTACGTGTAAGTCGAGTATGTGTAGGCAGTAGTAATCTCCACGAGCGAGGCATTAATCTCAGTCAAAGCCTCACTAGGTCTCGGTGGAAGACCCCGATTCCCTTTTCTTTTACGGGGAAATAGAGTAATGCGCTACCACGACAGGATAGGAGTGTGCCATTTGTTCGATGCCCTGCGCATTTGCATAGAAGTGGACCCGGGAGGTACTCAGAGCGTAAACCGTTGGAGGAGTGTGAGGATAACCCGGCAGTTCCATCTGTTGGCACATGTGCGCACGTATGGATCGGCGGAAATGAAAATGCTGCGGAAGTTGCGACTGTTTGTAACGGATCCTCCTGATCGTTTTCTCCGCCCCTGCTACAACCGCCAAGTTGACACGTTTTTGCATCTTCCAGACTTTCCCACCATTCAGCTACTGCGGGAAGGCAGTTTAAAAATTGGGTCACGGCTGGGGGGGGGGATTTTTTTAATACAGCGCACACTTGAGTGAGCTGCCGACAATGAGTACGTACAGGGTGGCAATCAACATGGCAATACTTTCTACGACGAGATTCCACATTGCTCATTCTGCAAACATCTCACATGCGAAGGCGTACGGCAGCTTGGAGGCCTTGAAGTTCTCCGTGGAAGATTCCTGCAACACCTTCCACGAGCGTCAAGGCCACAGACATCAATCTGTTTGTGACACTCTTGCATCGTGTCAACATTGAACAGTTTCCGACAACCGTGACAAAACTATCGGCGCTAGAACAGTGACAGACAGGAGAACCTTCTGAGCTCAGTGCAGTACATAACGTGAGAATTCCAAGAACGCTAATCCAGAGCATGTGTTTGGGTTTGCGTCTCCCACGCCCAAGTAACCCTTTCAGAAACAATTTAATCCTCACGTCTATTTTTTCCGCGATAGCTGCGTAGTTTCGTACGCAGGATCAGGAAGAGGATTTGCATACCTAGTACGAAAAGAATCTGGGCTAAGCTGCAGCCATTGCTTTGCAAGCACTTCTTGGCTTTTGTTCGCTCGCATTCCTTGCGCACACAGACGCACTTTCCTCCTCCCCCTCCTCCTCCTCCTGAGAGAACTTGGGGCTGTGGGAGGCCTACGATGCCGTGCCCCAACTCCACCAGACAGCCGCGATACAAGTTGACGACGTCGGTCTCCTCGTGGGGGTCGCTGGACAGCAGCAACGTCGGTCTCCTCCTGACATCCGACGGCCCCCGCATCCTTCTGGGCCAGCAGGTTCTGCTGCAAGTACTTCTCGGGTCACGTTTTGTCTGGCGGAGCAAGAGTTTACGTACCGCACGTACTATGTACGCACACGTAGGGCTTCGTCGTCGTCGTCGTCGTCGTCGTCGTCGTCGTCGTCGTCGCAGCTCGCATTTATCATCTCACGCGCCAAAGAGATTATTCGTGGAGAGAGCAAGCACCAAGAAGAGCGAAAGTTTTGCATATATGTTCTGAAGGCAGCCTTTGCAGATGCTAATCTGGACCCCGTTGACATGCATCATCTCGCCTTCCGGAAATTGGGATTCTCCATTTTTGGGGCCGAGATCGTGCGGGGGGGAGGCGAAAATGCAAAAACAATTGCTTGAGCAGCACCTCCGCACTTATGAATTATGCTGCTTATAAAAGACACACACCTGAGCAAGTATGTTATGAGTACGGTATGTATATGTGCCAGTATACATGTCCGTGCAGGTGCAAGCAAAAATATACAGACTGAATGATGTTATTCAGTGTCCAACTGAACATGAGGGGGGAAAAAAAGGGTGCTCGCCACATCTCCGATGACGTCGTCCAATTCTTTGGCCTCAGCCTTCAAGAGAGGAAGACATCCTCCATGTATACACAAATATCATGTCCCTTGGTAACGGTCAGCCAAATATGTAAATCCCTCTTTGTAGGCTTCTCTAACACCACCTTATTTCTCCTGTCTTTTGAAAAAAACACGGAACAAAAAAGAGGGGCCGAATATCCCCGGCTCTGGAGCTCCAGGCACTTGGTGCACGCGCTCAAGGTGCCCTTGTGACAGACACTAATAGCAATAAGTACAGGACAACGTATTTGTCCATGGTTGACATTCACGTGGCTAGATTTACTCCTAAAAGACAGGGGAAGAAAAGATTTGACGCCGAGATAACTTCCTCTGCTGTGGTCTTTCACGCAAGCAAGCAAGCAAGAAAAAGGGTTATGTCGCTTGAACATTTCTTTCCTTCGCTTCCCCGACCTTGTGTTATGACCAAAAAAAAGGGAAAAGATTCGCACAACTTCCCAGAACTTCTCGTCCCAGAACTTCTCGTCCCAGAACTTCTCGTGCTAGAACCCTTTAGTTTATTTCCGGCGCTGCCCTTGCCTTCGCCGCCAGCGTCTGGACGGACTGGACGCATTTTGGAGTGAGAAGATATTTTTCGCCACTGCCTCCGCCCTCCACCCCATTACGGGTACTTACACTGCTATGAGGGGGATGAATGTAGAATAATAGATTAGGGACAATGAATCCCACATTTTCCATGAATAACAGCCCCGTAGAGTTGTTCAAGGCGCTGTTTTGACGTCGGCGATGCTCCACATATTCATAGATGATCCGAGCATGCATACATGGACGGACGCACATCTGCGAGGAGATGGCATGCTGCGTCTGGATCTCTTTTGGCTCTTAGATCCACGTGAACTGCAGTTACAGTTACTGCCCGTCCAAGCTCCCCACAGAAAGCTTGGTCAATAGTACAATTGATAGACTCCCCCCCCCCCCCAACAAGTCTTTTGTAGCAGCGCTTCCTGATGCAGCCGTGCACTCGGTACAGGCAGACCAGCCGAATGGGTAAGAATGGGTCTCTCGTTTGGGTGGGCATGCGTGCTGTACACGTTGGCGTCGTCCCCCCACCTGCGGAGCGCGAGGAGATAAAGAAGACCCTCCTTACATGGAAAAAGGGAGTCTGTCGAAATTAAGGGAAGGAGTGATAGAAACGACGACTAAACGACGTCCCTCCTTGACTCCCCCGTGAAACCAACGTCACCCGGAGGAATGGCAATAAAGATAGTGAACTTGAGTGGCAAAGACTACCACGAAATTGGAAAACGGGTTTGTTGCGCCCACAATGAATGAACTGGAGTTTGAGGTGAGGTCGAGGTTAACTCATGGTGGAAAAAGATAAGGAGAGTTTGTCTGTCACCATTGACTTTCCAAAACCCTTTTTTGCTTCCGACCAATTCTGACCCAGATTTCCTCCTTGTCATTATCAGTAATTGACATCGCAGGCGAGGCGCGTCTAATTCACAGATTGAGAATGCTCGAAATTTGACACGCGTGAAGTCATTTCCCAAGAGTGTCCTCTACAGGTACTGAGTGCAGCGCATCCAGAAGGACTCAGCAGCATCGCCCATTCTCGGTCTGTGCCAACAACTCAAGCAAACCCATATTTTATTTCCCCTCTGGGCGGTCGGGGAGGTTGGGGTGGAAGCCCCGGGAACGCCAGACTTCACCACCACCGGCGGCGATCTGGTTCTCTTTCAATGGGAGATAGGATAGCGAAGGAAGGAAGAAACCAGAGATTATTGCTTCTGAGAAGAATCAAAGGGGGCCCCTCCCTGCAGTGATGGCTTCATCATTTACCGCACGCATCGTGCGCGCTCACGGGAAACCCCCCCAAAAGGGGGGGGGAATGGACTGGCAATTACTGAGCTGCCCATTCCAACCGGCGAATATAAAGAGAGCGGCGAGGAAATTGGGCGAAATCCTGATAAAAACTCCGCTCAGCAGATGGACATAGCAACAACAATTTTATGCCTGCAGGCGGCCGCTGCTGCTCTTACTTACAGAGACGTCATGAGATTCGTCTTCTCGACTCTCTAAAAAAGAGGCCAGTAGCAGGGGCAAAAAAACCCTTTTTTCCCCCTGACGAAAGAGCTGACTTAGTTCTCCTCGCAAAATAGGCAGAAGCAGAGAGAGAGAGAGATTTGGTGGCTTAATCCAGGGGTTTCATCATAAGAATGGGAGAAGACCTCCTCTTCTGTACAGCATGTATTTTTTGAAGGCGGGGGCTCTTAGATTTCCAGATATCACTAAGATTACGACTGATCCAGCACCAGAGACGAGTGTTTGTTGCTTTGTGTTGCTGCCAGAGCGATACGAGTCAATTGCATGATGGAGGAAACGGCCGGCCGAGGACGATCTGAGCCAGTAAAAGAAATGGCAATGTTGCAATAATTTCGTCAGAGGCCTCGAACAGTTTCACAAGTAATGGGCAGCATCACAAGGGTGGGTGAGACTCTATTATTTGCGCCCTTTTTCTTCCTCTCACCCTCCAACTTTCCTTTGGCAACAGCTCAACAAAGCATCCACAGGATCAGCAAGGGGGGGGGGGGGTTGAGGGGGTGGCCGGTTGGGTAGTTGCCGTCGCGGTTAGTCATGATGCAGTGGAGGAAGGGGCGGACGCAGCCGGAGGGGAATAAGAGTTGTTTGATCGTGTCAGACCCATTAGCGACGCGGTGGAGAATTGAGATGCAGCCGGGAACGATTGTGGGATCCTCCGAACGGCAACAGAGGATCCCCCTCATACATGAGGATCCGAGGAAATAATTCCCCTCCCCCAAAAAACAATCGAGGAATACCGAATTCGCACGCTGCATTGCGGAAGAAGAAACTTTTTACAGTCATAAATTGCGACTGGCAAAGAGGCTTCCTCTTTCTCTGAAACAGCAATAAATAAAATGTTGTGCATGTCGTACCCGGACTCGGCCAGACACAAAGACAAACGTCGTCCCAGTCTCCTCGTGGGATGACTGAAGGAAATAATTGCACCGCTGTGCTGCACTGAACAAAGTACGGGGCAGCGCAGCCAAGCCCAAGATCCTTTCCTCTCGATTCCAGCCCCCCCGGGCAAGGAATTCAAACCATCATCATAATGAAGTTGTTTCAATCGGATTTTGCGGTACATACTGGTAGGGGGCGGTCGGGCGGGCGGGGTGAGGTGGGCGACTGGGTGGCCAGCGAAGAATGGGGGGGGGGGAGAGCAGCTAACGAACGCGGTGATCACCAGAGTCAAGAGAAGTAATGAGATGGAGAAGGAAAATGGGCAGTGGAGAGAGAAAGAGAGAGAGAGGCTCTCTACTTTGGGTTCTTACGCACGAAATTTTCTTTTGACCCCTTTTTTTTTGAATGATGGCTGGGGATCTATTTGTAGAGAGCACTTCTTCCTACTCCTTCCCTCCCCCTAACTTGTCTTACCCTCTTTCCCCCTCTTTGCTTTATACTTACAGTTACTCCTTTGCAGCAAGGATCTTTTTTAGACGGATATCTCTGGAGAATAAAGGTAGAGCACGGTCATACTGGAGGAGAAGCTCTCCAGAGGTAAGGAAAGAATGCCACACAGCGAGACTGGTAGCGGCCAGATCAGAAACCCCTCCTTTGCTGACGTCGCAATACACAGAGATTGAGAAATCAGGGAAGAAAAGAAAGTAGAGTTCATCGTCCAGGAATTCGGGAAATGCGGCGGTGGACGGACGCTCCCTTTGTGTGTACAGCGTGAGCCAGCAAAAAAAGGGACACTGTTTCCAGTAGGGTGGGTGGGGCGTGAGACACGGACACAGTGCGTGCGCTCTTGGACCAAAAGCTGTAGATGACGCATTCAAGTTGGCATCTCACAAGAATCAGCAATTCAGGGTGAGCGACAGACTCTTTAGGTATATTTACAAATGGTACTCGAGACCGTTGTTGACATGTGAGTCCATCAGGTGAAGGACCAACATGACATGTTGAGCATTCTGGCATCAGCTGCCTCCACACCGAGTCACAGAAGAATCTGTGACTCTGACAATGGGGCGCCAAAGTGCATGTTTTTCTTCCCGGCTGCCTTCGATCACTAAATGTCTGGTTGAAAGAGGCAGTTGTCGAAACACGTGAAACAACGGGAAGTGAGTGATCTACACATTTCGTTGTATTTCTGTGCGCTGTCTTCTTCACACCACACCCCAAACCGCTACTTGCCTGCAGGAGTCAGCTAAAGAAAGGCCAATCTCTTAACAGAGACCTGACCCCAATGAGAAAAGACTCCCCGAAATGCCAGATTGACATGCCAAGCTCGCTCAGACAGTGACGTCCTTTGCATTTCTGGCTGGCTCGATCAACCTTCTCTTTCCCAGCCAGATATTATTCATTGAGCGGTTGGAGCATTACACAGCCTGGGGGCTTGTGTGCCACCCATTTATTCGCTCTTCTTCCCACTCAAAGAGATCCTGACTGACGTTTTTCGCAAGTGAGCGAGCGTGTTTTGACAATCAGCGCAGCATTGCTGTGTTATCGACGAGAAATCTCTGCTCGAGAAGAAGGTAAGAGCGTCTTTTTTTTTTGCAAAGCTGACGGGGGGGAAAAAGAGAGAGGTAGAGAATGATTGCACGCTCCGAATAAGTCTTTCACTCTCCTGCGTGGGAAAATCGTGATCTTCAAATGTGATTTTTGTGTGACCTTCGAGCAGAAGAAGCTTCTCGGTTCGTGCATCCGAAAATGATTTCGATGTAATTTCTCGCTGCTCAGTTAGAGCTGGAATAATGGGGATCTCTTTGTCCTACCTGAGGTGAAGATGCTCAGGGTCAGGAGGAAGAAGAACATGTCGTTCTTCTTCAGGGGCTTCAGTCTCACGGGTCTGAACACACTCATCATGCTCCACTTGTTCGAAGACAGTCAATCACAATAGTGGGCCTCTCTAAACGATGTGACCTCCGTCATCTGCAATATGTGATGAGTTGCTGAGTCAGTTGTTTTCCGCGTGTCTTTAGGCAGGCAACTGTCGTTCACCACCACTGAAACACTGAAAGAACTAACACAAAACTCTGAACAAAACTGTGTTAGGTGACAGAGTGGATCTCCTCGCCAATGATCGAGGACGATATCATTGTCTCCAGCCCTGGAGCACCGTAGTGACAACTACACACACACGAGCACGGGGTTCGACGCCGTCGGGATCCTCCACAGAACTGGAGTTTGTTTTCCGTTCGACAATGTCTGAACCGCTCGTTGCGCCGCCATTAGCCGTTAGAGGGAGAAGGCGTGCGCTCAGGCCCGCATGGGGTGCGACAACCGCGTGCTCGCGGATCCAAGTGAGGGGGAAATCGAGGTTGTGGGAGGCACGTCCGGCACCTTCCGAGCAGACCGGGCTGCTCTTTTCGGGTGTGCCCTTCCGAGTGCTTTTGGGTAACTCACTTACGTTGGGTCTGGGGGATTGATGCATTGAGCTCCCCAGCACTAAAATTAGTGAGGGTGGCTGCTCGCACGGAGTTACCGACTACCCCTGCCTCAAGGTCCCCGAGGGCAACGGCTGCTTCCCCAGTCATGACTGTTGGTCTGAGTCCTCAGAATCAAACTTTATGGACAGATGTGGACGCTCGGAGTCAAAAAGAAGAAATAACTTTTGATATTGAGTCGAAATTTTTGACTTTGCCAAGTGAATCAGTATCATCAACTTGGCGCCCACAACGGAGGGTCGGAAAGGGTTCGAGGGGAGCTCCGGTGTTCTTCTTCTGGAGAGGACTACCGATACCAACCGAGGAGGAGTCACTCTGCCATCACCAAATCAGTTAGAGAACAGATCTGAGTCACCCAAAGCAAAGGGTTGAAGTTTGTTGTCCGGATACGGTTCCCATGTGTACGCGCAGCAAAGTCGGACTTCAAGAAGTAGAAGAGCATCATCAAAGTGAAGGTTGCCACAGAACACCTTGGGAGGGTGGGTAAGAAGATTCAGAAGACAAATTACGACGCAGCATCAAAATTTGAACTAATAAGTCAAAGAAGTAATTTTGTGTTCTTTTGATTCTCAGGGCCCACATCTGTCAATGAAGCTTGGATGTCGGACCTCGCAGAAATTTGAACAGCTCCTACTTGCACCAAGCCTTCTGGCACTCATCGGTGCACCTCACGCCTTTGCAGGAGGTCTACACGCCTCATGCCTCAATCATCATCATTACCTCACTGGGTAGTAGGGTTTTCGAGGGGCATTTTTCAATTTGCTCAATCTACGCAAGTGGACCTAATCTCGATTTAAGAGGTTTCGTGAATGCAGGCAATTTTAGGATCATTTAGATGCAAAAAAAAAAATTACAACCACTCAAGTTTTGGTGTTCAATGGACTCCCAAAAATTATTTTAGCGCCGGAAATAATCACGAACCATTTGATCCCATTAATATCTGATATTTTCCCCATTTTGGGGCAGACATAAACTGATTGGAAACGGTACCAGCCGAAATCTCCCCTCTCTCTAACTGAAGGGAACAGTACTTTCTCCAGGAAACGAAGAACTGCTTCCGACGTCGTCACCTTGAACTCTTTCCAGAAATCTAACCACTTGGCTTCAGTCTTGGGTGAGGTGTTGAAAATCATTGCTAGATGGTGCTGTTTGGCATACTACAAACATGTGAATGACAACTGCCCTTGAACACTTACTGCCCTCGAGTAGAAGTCGCACCTCTAACGCTCTTTTAGGAAATATGGTAACCGCACTGTAACACGTCCGCGAACTCCCGGCCCAGCCACTCTTAAGCCTGCATTCAGCTCTATGCTTTTAGACCAAAAGAGGCACTGAGTAAGATTGAGTAGCTATGAAAGTTATTGCGAAGATAACCAGTTGTAATACCAACTGCCCATTCAAGAGCAACCGCATCTTTTGAGCAGCCCACCCTTGAGCAGTAGACTTCTGCAAGTAGTGAGTTTACATGAACGCACAAAATTGACTTGTAATGAATACCCAAACGAATAATTTCACCAAATTTTATATCCGTGCCCTCCCAACAAATCCAGCAAAAGATGGACCGGCATGACACGCTAAAGTTCCTCGCATTCGTCGATGGGACCATATTTGAGCCCAGGGGGGCCCTCATTGAGGCCTTCTCCAAGGGCGGCATGTACCAACTCTTCAAAGCCTTTGATGTTGGTCAGACTGACATCAATACAAAGCAAGACAACCTTAAGACTCCGGACGTCCACACACCCTGGCTCAGAGCGAAGGTGGCGACAGTGATTGAGGATCACAAAGTCTCAGACATGTCATGCCACAATGTCCATATGACGGTGACCAAGGACATCGGCCTTTCAAATCATGGAGGAGGTCATGCTCATTGCCTTCGTTGAGCGCAGAACATGATGAGACCATCAATTCTGAGTACCACTGCTAGGTCTTGGCGAAGTTCAGTTACCATCTGCGTCTCAAGAAGCCGGAGAAGTTGCGCAGCACGTGGCTTTGGCTAGAAGACAATCCATATCCGCAAATCTTTCTGACGTCGAATTTCCTGGCCAAGAAGGGCACCGAGAACATCCCCCACGCAACTCGCAATCCGGACCTGTCTGGATCCAGCAGACTTTGGGCTCTTTCCGGCCATGAAGGACAGCCTCACTGTGATGCACGATAGGACCCAGAGGGAGCTTGAGATGGCACTGGACGTCTCCATCTGGAAGGCCTTCAAGAAGAATACCGCGAACATCTCTCAGAAGTTGCTTCAAAACTCCCTGGAGACTTTTAAAAAATAAAACAAAAGTCAATTTAGGACCAAAATAGGCCTTTCATGTCTAAAAACAATATCCCTTGTTACATTGGAATCGCAAGGTAACACGATTGATTGCGCCTCATCCAGCCTCATGGTTATACCAACGTCCTACGTGCCACCCGTAAGTACACTTGCCGTTTCTGTGTTAGCCATTGTGTCAGTGATACAGTGGACTACGGATCTGAGGATCACGTTTAAGGATGCAATTAGCTGGGAGCCGGTGAAACCACATGCTGTGGGCATCAAATCTCCTCAGTTTCATTGCCTGAAGGAGGAGGCAAGAGTTTCGGCAATGGGTGTGACCAGGGGAAATCGCCATGACAGGAGACATTTTCATGCTTTATGCCACCTGGAATGAGGTCACTGGTTCCTCATACTGATGCTGTTGGCCGAAATGTGCCCTGCACCCTATGTAGTGGAGCCAGTGCAAGTTGAACCTCGCAAAGGCTGCAGTGTGACATCTCCCTGCGAAAAGAATATCTTGATGCCAATGTACAAGTCTGCTTTGCAGTGACAGGCAAAGAGAAGAAGTGGGCCCAAGTCAACGGGAAAGGCAGTGAGCACCCAATCCCGACCATTGCAAGGGTGCAAATCCTGTCAAGCTGGTCCTTAGCTTTGTAGTGATTAGGTCAAAGAGGATTTTACTCCTCTATTCTAAGAGAGCATTCATGCTTTTTAATCTTTTCCTAAGCCTTCGTGACGCACGACCTGTCTCGAGGAGTTAGATTGCTTAAGCATAAACTCATCCCGAGCTTCCCTTGTACATGCGAGTTCAAATCCTCCTTCACATTGTCTCAATACTGCACTGCCTGCCCTACTCTATGGGACTTTCAGACCTCGGATTGTCCCGTGTCCACCCACCCTTTCCTGAATTCATTCCTTGCTGGCAGTCAGAGTAGAGGAGGAAATGCAATCAAGTGTAGGGCGTTAGGCAGCAAAGAGCTCAGCAGACCTCTACGAGGATGGTCGGACTTTCAACCAGAAATCAATCTTTCTCCCAGTGTCACCGGCATAAACTGAGCAAGAGCATCTAACCTGCATGGATCTCAATGTCCCACCTGCTACCTCTTCTGCACGGTGTAGCCATAGTTGTGAAAGACTCTGTCACAGGGCTTCCATGTTTTGGCTAGCATTCTCATCTGTCCTGCTAACAAGCAGATTTTTCATCTCTTATCTGACCAAGCTTTCAACTCGTCCACACTTTCCACGATCTCCATGACAACACGGAGAAGCAAGATTAATCACTTATGCATCAGAAATGTAGAACGTAGCTACTTTCTCCCATTCCAGTCTACCACGAGCTCATGGAAAAGAGTTACTGTACTCCGCCCTAGCTCGGGGGAACACGACCTCGGGAAAGAGGTAAAGATGAAATGTGTGGTCGACCAAAAGGTGTTTTCCTCGCATTAGCGGCCACACGCCACATCATAATGGACAAGGGCACCTGCATCCTGAAGGTCGCGTGGACCTCCACGCACGGAGAGGTCCCCCTTGCTCTTTGCCGTCATCCGGTCTGTCTGGCTGTTATGGATGGCCTGAATGTTGAAGAGGTTCTTGTCAGTCCAAAGCACCGCTTCTTGAGGGAAACACCCCTATATATCCTTTCAGACGAGCTGCCACATGGTAGACCGCCCCTAGCCAGCTGCCCCATGGATATGGTCGGATTCCGCCTTAACTTCTCGCCATCTCAGGAATCCTAACAGACCCTGAGTCTTTGAAAAAGTCTCACCAGTCGCCTTGGATTCTTTGATGACTTCGAAGACAGTAGATCTGTCTTCGACCCGGTGGTGTAGAACATCCAAACGGCTCTATACTCTCAGTACTTACATAGAAGCGTTTTCTTCTCTTCTCTGAATTTTTTTTAGGAATGTCTCACACTATTTCTGCTCGCGAATATTTTCCACTCCACCAAATGTCCGGAGATGACAAACAGCCAGACTCATAATAATACTAAGGGCAGTAGGACCATCTTTGGGACACTAGGAAACTCTTTTTTTTCCTTGCAAGAAGAGTCTGAAAGGCTTGCTACTTGCTCTCTTCTAGTTTCCACACTCACATACACACACAGAAAGAGAGAGCCCGTGTGGGTGCGTGTGTGTGTGTGTCTTCGACATCCTATTTGCGGGTTCCCGTCGGAGTCCTTCTTTTGACTTGTGGCTTCTGGCCCACGGACCGGGCCAGCGGGCGAGTGAGCCACCGACCAGCCGACCTCCAGCCGGATGGTTCGTTCCCCCCCCCCTCTCTCTCTCTCTTTCCACTACCCGACATGCATTCAAACACCTCATTAGCTTCCTTAACCTTCTCCTTTTTTTTCTCTCCTCACCCCAGTTTCTCTTCTTGGCAAAGCATCACTCGGCGGACTTGCACCAGCTGAACTCCCAGTCGCTTGGAGGGCAAAATCTCATCATGGTCTCGAGCTATCATACGGCAACAATTGAGATTGGGATTGTTGCGCATAAATGTGAGCCTCTGGTGGAAAGCTACTCATGATGCCATTACATTTCTTCGCGATGACTGTCATCAATCTGCAATCGTCGCCAGTGACATTTTTAAATGTCAGTCAATACCTTTCGTGCTATTTTTGCGGGACCTGCTTGAGATCTCCAGGCTCCTGAATGTCACCGTGTATGTCAATGTGAAGACTGTCGCCAGAAAAGTGGCTGAATAACTTATTTTTGCCGCTGCCACTAGAATATAGTGGCTCCTCTGCCATTGCCAAAAAGTTTACCTCCATCTATCATAGAGAGAGCACTGCAAGTCTGTATTAACTGTCCAAGTTGCATTAGATTGCGCGTCCGCGCGGGCATCTTGCCGTAAATATCGAGTACTGTGCAATGTACTGTCGTACTTGCTACTACTGCGTACATGAGTAAACTGGCAAGAGAGAAAGAAAGTTTGCCACGGACGCGTGCGCCCGCTCTGGTAAGAAAGCGAGAGCTTACGAGAGAACACTCAGTCGTTCTCCGACAGCCGAGTAGAACAGTAGAGGCTGTTCATCAAACGCATCCAGTGGATCCAGTGGCGGTCGGGACCCGCACCAAGTACCGATCAAACATGTGAGAGCAAGTGAAATCAGTTACGAAGACGACGACGCCCTTTGAGCAGCTCAGGTAATAGAAGACAAGCCCCCCTCCCCTGCTGGGGCTGAAATTCCGCTTCATCACTGAGGCTAATTACCATTAGCCGTCATTTCGTTCATCACTCCATGACTAAGCTGCCTTTGCTGGCACACGTTTAGCCCAGCCAATCTGGGCTGGATATTGCCAGGAAGCCTCTCCGTTGAAAGCTCTTATCGAGAAAGTCAGATACGAAGACAGACTGAAATATTTGGACAAGTTCTTCCTTTCATCCGTGCTCTCTTCAAAGAAGACGCAAAGCAGCTCTAACGCTATTTTTTGTAAGTGAGGGGTTTTTTTCCCCCTTGAAATAAGTCGAGTCAGGCAGGCACTTCTCCTTTTTTTACTTTCCTTGACGAATCTATGATTTCGTGGTCTGTTAATAGAAAGTGAGTAAGGAAAGCGAGGAATGAGGCCAGATACTGCACGTGTACGTACTTGACTCGTCGCTTCGGGCATTCCGCAGACAACCACGTACGTGTTTGCACACACGACGTTGTTTGCGGCGCTGAAGTGCATGACGGGCAAGCGCGCCAGAAATGAGACAATAAGCACAAGAATGTGTTGGGGCTCTTGAAGGATTTGGTGTCGGTGAACGCGCATCATACGTAGTCCACACAAAGTCCGACTGCTAGGAGATCCGGTCCAGTAGATATTATCGTCTTTTGTTATTCCTCCACAATGTTGGCCGAGTTATCCGATGCCGTGATCTCATCCACTTCCAGGGTTTCCTTTCTCTCTCCATCGTAGACTACGTTTGCCTCTCCAAACCTTCCCAGAGCCTCATTGTTGTCAAAAGGCATCATCATGCTCTCTTTATGACCGGCTGCATTTTGGTACCGAGTGCACGCACAGCAACAAGCTGCTTCGGAGGGAGGGGGAAAAGCTCTTTCCAGCTGGAAGGGGAAAGTAGGAACATCCCCAATCCAATTTTTCCCCCCGTTTTCCTCCCCCCCCCCCCATTGGTGTGGAAGACGAGTTCTACCACCCTTCCCTCCTTTCTCTCAACTGTCACCGGTTTAGATAGCAAAATATAGTGGCTCCATGGCCATCGTAACTTACTGGCTTGGTTCTGTGGTCTCGAATACGCGATTGTAATCAGCGTAGGGATAAGGAGACGAGTGTAATATTGAGCCAAAGAGCTTGCATGAGTTGAGGTAGTAGAAAAAAAGACGCAGGAGTTCATCTCTTCAGATTGTAATACAGCAGCCAACTGTTAGGTTACTTGTTTCTGCTTCCCCTCACCCTCTCATGGACGATTAGCTAAATGGATAAGGGGGGAGGACGAACGACTGGGGCTTCCCATGCAACTGACCACTGTACTCCGGGTGCTCTCGCCACAGACATCGAGCTAAGCCAACACACTCCAATCCTCTCCCTCTCTTTGGAATTGTGTTTATAGGGAAGCCACTCATTCTTTCTCCCCAGTCGAGCGACACTTTCCCCTTTTTCCAATTGCCTCTCACTTCATCATTGGCCATGGCCAGAGGCCTGCACGGCAAAGACTTGACCCTCCCCTCCGCTCTCAACGACTTTTTCCGACCCCCCTCGCAAAGCGGGGGAAAATAGATTGGGATGTGACACTTGGCGGCGGCGGCGACGGCGGCGACCACGACGACGGCGAAGAAGAAGAAGACCACGATTTCCCAGGGAAAAACCAGCGCGATTTTTCTCGCCTGTCGAACCATGAAGAGGCCTTCTTCAAGCTAGATGGAGGAGGAGAAAGTGCTCACAGTCAAGTCACTTCTCCTTTCTTGCGTCCACTCTCACTTCGGCTTTTTCTTTCTTGCTCTTGAAACAAGAGGGTTTTGCCTTCTCCGTCTTCCTGGGGGAAAAAGCATCCTGGTCTGACGCAAGGAATTGCCCACATTTAGATGCATAGTGGCGAATCTGGTGGACGTACAGACTGACGCACTGGGGGGGGGGGGGGGCGCTGGAGGGGGCTGACGGTTCCATTATTTCACACACACCCCTTTTTTTGTTTTAATTCTTAAACCATTCTGCAGAGTCGAATTAGCAATAATATTTAATTTAATTGAAA
>JAAUXU010152042.1_pt1 | contig 53688 bp, 48 predicted proteins | sample 7278151 | NCBI WGS metagenome assembly JAAUXU01 (sample SAMN14350113, study PRJNA611818) | marine sediment metagenome | isolation source: surface marine sediment (1.8m) | place: French Polynesia: Moorea | collected 2018-08
AGTCTTCAAATGGTTTGTGGTGACAAATTTTGGACACCCATGGGGAATTCCAATTTTTGACCCAGCCTATTATTATATATACTACATCTCTACTTAGAGCAATTAGAGCTGTCTGCAGTAGTAGGAAGGTGACCCGTATTCCATAGCGATATTCTATACCGTACTGCTTTATTGTCCCCCACCCCCACCCCGGGGGGGGGGGCTCAATAGAGCACTATGTATATACTAAGCTACAGTACAAACCTTAAATAGATCCAACGCCAAGAACTGGCTGTCTACGTCCCAATCCGTGTGGTAATTGTCGACGCCTTTGTATTCCATATAGCTGGCGAACCCCTCGTTGAGCCAGAGGTCGTCCCACCAGGACAACGTCACCAAGTTACCGAACCACCTATTCAACAGCTTAAATAGCTACTAACTGCTATCTCTCGGTGAGCTAAATCTCCTTTTGAGCTTACTGATGCGCCAGCTCATGGCTGATAACCGTGGCCACCCTCTGCTGGTTGGCCGAGGAGCTCTCTTTTTCGTCGTACAGGAGGTTGGATTCCCGGTAGGTGATAAGACCCCAATGCTCCATGGCCCCGGAGACGAAGTCGGGGATGGCAGCCATGTCCTGCTTCGGTAGGGGGTACGGGATCTGAGAAGAGATCGAGTTGGCATCATCAAATCTGATCACCGTGCAAGATCAAAGCAACGGACCTTGAAGTAGTCTTCGAAGAAGTCCGTAATGTTGGCGCCAATGTCGAGCGCGTACTTGACCGTGTCCCTCTGGCTGGGTGTGGCATACACGCGAAACCTGAGATAGCTGTGTTAGTCTCCTGGACTCTACATGTCACAGGCTGATTAAGAGACCTCAGAATGTTGAGTGAATACTTTTTGACAATTTAGGTCCCAAAACTTTGGTTTATACCTAAAATTCTGAGGTCTACAGTTCTTATTGCAATGAAGGTCCCACCTGGTCTTGTGGATGTTGGTCTCCTTCTCCTGGTACTCGAAGTCGCATACGATGAAGCACGCCAAGTAGGTGACCATGGGGACGGACTTCTTGAACTAGAGGCGCTCCATGGTTAAAAATCTTATGCACGCAGTACGGGTTTGATCATGTGCATCCCTACCTGTACTTCAGTCATCCCCTGGGCCGGAGACTCTGCCACCTCCTTGTCCACGGGCATGTTGCTCAGAGCGATGTAGCCATCCGAGGGCCTCACCAGCGTCACGCCGAACGTGGCCTGCAAAGAACAAAAGAGAGTTGACCCGGATGCACAACGACCGCCAGAAGTAGTAACCACAGCGCCACCTTAAACGTCGGCTCGTCGAAACATGGAAATGCCTTCCGAGCGTCCGTCGGCTGGAACTTTGACGTGGCGATGCGCGCCCTGGACCCGTCGGCCCTGTTATACTCGCTTAGGTAGAAGCCAGTGATGCCTTTAGTCAAGTTACCGCGAAATTCTGAAAAAAAGCATGACTTAAAATGCATGGCTCACGCATACTTTTGGCCTTACCAAACGCCATGATATATTCGCCAGGAGAGACGTCTCCATTGGTCATGATGACGAAGAACTCGTTGGGCTCGTACTCGAATGTCTGCAGTAAGTCGACCTCATTGTCTGGATCCTTGATACTGAAATTTGTGCGGGATACACTACAGGGTGCGTCAAATGTGCTGGAACACGTACATCATTCTACCAAGAGGCACCAGATGAATGCTTGAATAACTACACCTGTATCTCTACGAGAAAAAAAATAGGAAACACCTTTCTTCACTTCCTTTTTTTGCAACTCTTTTTAGAGAAATACTCAACATTTGAATCACTCTGCAGAATATGAATGACAAACTTAAATTTACGTTACTTTTTGAAAGTGCAACTTTTAGGGTATTCCTTTCGTCGTACCACATCAGTCGTACTCTCGTACCTGGATCTGTACAGCTTAGCAGTCACAATCTCCAGATACTTGGTGTGAGCTAGGAAGTGGTCCCTGGGCTCGGTGCTGTTGATGAAGATATCGACCCTCCCTAATGAGAAATATCTAGCTATACATGCACTTATGTCTACAGTTCGTCAACATCTTATTCATATTATCTTACGTACACATTAAATAGTGTTTGAAAAGTCGTTTGACATTAAGTAACTAATCCATAACCTTTGACGTCAACTGACCCGTGAACAACTTAGTCTCCAAGTCCGGATAGAGGTAGAGCTCGTAATGTATCGGCTGGACACTAGCAGGCAAGCGCATGTGCTCGGTCCACGGCCTTGGACTCGGTGCTGGCGGAAGAGGACGAGAGTCCCCCGAGGAGTCCTGGAAGGACGACGACAACGTTAGCAGCAAAAGGAGCATCGCGGTCAGAGTCCAGACGTCTTAGCGACTGTGAGGGGACTGCTGGACTCTTCATTCGTGCGGTATCTGGTCAAGTTTCGTTGTTGTTTTTTCGAAAATTTTGGCGCTCGTGTGTGAAGACACCGTCCCAGATAACGGTAGAACAGACAGTCGACATTCGATAGTGGAAGCATTTTTGGTGGTCAAACTGCTTCACAGTGAGAAAGAAGCCGTTGGAGATCTTAAGGCACGTTTGCTCGTGACACAATCCCTGTTGAAGGACACTTCTACCACACTAGACAGAGAAGAAAAACGCTCTAAAGCGGTCAAAGTTGCACTTTTTCTCCTTGCCAACCCGATGTTCAGCGAGGGTAACAAAGGATCAATGCAACTTTTGCTTCCCCCTCGTGTTGCACCTACTCTTGGCCACTCCCAAGGCAAAAAAAAATAAATGAAAATGAATTTTACCAACAACCGAAGCAAGTTTCCGTCAAGCACTCGCCTCATCTGTCTTTGCTTTTCCGTTGGCCACCAGGAGTCCGATGCACACGGCCGCCACTGCCACGACCACGACCGCCGCGATCGCCACCTTCGCCTTCTTGGAGGCCATGTCTGATTCGTGAGCCTCACTTGTGGTGTGAAGCGATGTTCTTTGAATAAGGGTAGAGAATTAACCATGTGTACAAGTACGTGAAAGTGAAAAGTGACGTGCTGCGTTTTTGACTGTGGAGGTAGGTCTAGAGTCTTTTTTCTTCTGTTTTATGCAGTAGAGAGAAACGTATGCTCAAAAGTACCGGGTGGTCACCCAATTCGCTCCAGGTTGACTTCTCCTATGTTATGCTTTGTACCCACATGTCTTGAGGCTGTACATTTGGTCAGGGACACCCTGTCCACGACCACGTTGGCCTCCGTACTCCCGTCTGGCCATGGCGTGGGATCTGGCGGCAACGATCAAGTTGGCCCTGCCGTTTTCTAACTGCGTCCGGAGTCTCTTTGTAGGTGTCATTCAAGCTGACAATTGAGGTAAAAAGAACAGCCAGCAGTGTTCGTTAAGCTACTTAGTACCCACCCTGTAGAAGAGTGCAGAGACCCCACTCTCATGTACCCTGTTGCAGATACGGGTACAAAAAATTGCCGTGCACAGGGTGGCCTGGTGAGACTTCCAACTTGCCCATGCTGTTTTCCACCTTGGCAACCTCGGCCGCCCACCCCGTATGCAGGGACATTCATGAACACAGGGTGGTAAAATCTGAATGTTAGTAGTGGCTTTTACAGTGTCCGTAAGATATATATGTTATCCATCAACACACATGTAAGGAGGCATGTGTGTAGATCATGTAACGCCATGCTTTTTCACACACGTGTCTTTCACGTTCCTGTAAGGATGTAGGCTAATTAATGACATAAATCATCAACACACATTCATCTAGACTACTGCATAATCGATGTGCCCCATACATACCTTCTTAGAGGTACGTAGATAGCTAATAGACATGTTACACACACGTGTACATTTTGACTACTACATAATCGATGCGTCACACATATGCCTGCCCATCTAATGAGCACATGTTCGAAAGACCAATCTTCAGATTGAACCACTGTGTGGCCTGGTTGAATTTGCCACTTTATTTTTAAGTGTTGCCGGCTGTAAATCTCGTTGCGCCACCCTGTGCTCAGCAGACTTCGGCCCAAGACCTTTTTCTCTCTTTTCCTCTGACACACAGTTGGTATGTGTCTTTCACTCTTCATTTAAGTGACTCGTTGAAACGTGCAGAGAAAAAAATAGCATTTGCTCAAGAAAGCAAACACAGACTAATTGTTGGGAGAAGAACAGCTGCAAAAATGCGTTCTTGGTTGCATGAAAATAAGCAGAGCAGCGTACACAATGTGAGCCAAAATTAATTTCTGGTGTCAAGATGGCCAATGGAGCCACTATACTGCAAAATATTGCAAGGTACAGTCTGTGTCACAGGAAAGACGGTTCCGTGTGTGATTCATCTCTAATTCGTACAGGGTGACCAGAAAGTGATGAGAGCACAGGGTGTCCAGAAAATGGCCGCTGATCATTTAGGGGTGTCAATAAAACTCGATTTAGAATCTCTCGTGAGGGATGTTTAGTGCAGAGGTCACGTTCAAATTCGCACTTTCCATCAAGCTGTTTGTAAATTGTCGTTGTTGTTGTCGAACGTGATGTGACTTTGTGTTCACCATTGAGGTGTTAAAACTGTTAGTAACTTATATCGATGCCACTAGATATTTTCAAAATTCCTCATAATTGTATTTTTCCTTCGCCGTTTGATTCCTATTGTCAATTTGTCACAACTCTGGGTGTTATTAGGCTCGGCAAGACTAATTACTTTTGAGGAACTCACAGTCTTGCCAACCTCAATTATTAAAAACTAAGAAAAATGGGATTAGAACTCGAATTTTAGTTGATGAGTGATCTTTTCTAACAGTTATTTGAACTCAGACACTAAACGTGCAGCAATTTTCTAGCTTTGAAACCCTTTTTCGGCTTTTCACCAAAGGTCCTGAAAAGACAACTCATTTCACTGTGCTCATACCTTTTTTCCCCGCTTTTTCCTGAGCTGAAGACACATTTGACCAAGAAGCGCCCACACAACTAAACTCAGGTCTGTTTTTTTTTTCAGCCCCTGCTGACCGACTGAACAGCGTTGGAGCTCACGTAGTGTACGCAGGAGAAAATCCTGCATCCACCCATCCATCCATCTCTGTACAGTCCATACATGCGCACAAGGCAGGGGCCAGGTATGAGTCCAGGAAGGAGGCAGGAGCTCACACAGAAAAAAAATGAGGGAGAGAGAGAGAGAGAGAAACAACTTCCTGCTGCTTTGCTCATTTTAAAGGGAGGCTGCTGTAGGTAGATGTTACTCCTGCCCATGGCATTTTTCTTACGACCTCGCTCTTTGCTGCTAACTCTACTCCCCTATGAGGAGCGGTCACTCTCGTCAAGCTAAGGCTGTGCGGATATCCTGACTTGGTCACTTGGTAACATCCATGATGTCGGGGTTCAATTCATCGCGTCCATGCTGTGGGAATCATGACCAGACTCCAAGACACGAGCAGGAACCACAACCATACAGTGTCTTTCATGTGAGACTGAACCAGAATTGCTAAAAGTCAAGGCCACTAAAACACTTGACATGAATTTCACTGATGGGCTAGTGAATAAGCTTGCGTGATTATCGCAATTGTTTGACTATCGGTTTCGTCTCGGTTATCAGTCTTTTCAAGAACAAAAGATGTCACTTTCAAAGCACAGAGTACGAGTTGTTTTCACCTATGCTTTGTCTACGTTTCTTCCGCTTTGGATGTCTGCGTGCTAAGAACAACCAGACAGTGATGATTTTTTAGCTTGTTCAAGCTGAGAATAATCTCTCTGGTGAGGGAACTCGTGGTGATTGTAAGTTTCACCAGTTGCATGAGGGTAAAACCTGAACATTCGTGACTTTCATACTTGTGCGCACTGCATATACATGTAAGCAAGTGATGTTGGTGATGTACAGAGTGTACATATATTGTATTTAATACATATACGTTATGCAGTCTGCACATATTTGGCACAGCAGACATCGGGTGAGGGACGCACCATTGATGTCAAAGGAAAGGCAGTTGTTGTCACTGTGAACTGGACAATGAGTTTGGATCCCTGACATAATGCATTGACCTTTTTTCTCTCTCCTGGAGGCTGACATGGGGGACAACATAGAGGTGGCGGAGAAGACCATCCTGGACTCAAAGGAGGCAGGATGAGACAGATAGTTTCAAGTTGTGTGTAGACATATTTTACAAACACTTTAAAAAAGATTGACTTCACTGCGAGAGACAGAAGACAATTTTAGATTATTTCTAAACTTGACCAGCACTTGACAGTCTAATCTTTCAGTGTAAGTCCTAAGACGATGGACGAAAAAAGCCCCCCTTACGTCACTTCTTTCGCCACGTGTTTCCATTATGCAATATTTTTTGCACTATCTTGTGAGTCGAGTTGGGTCGGGTTCCCCTTATGCGAGAATCTCCTAATGCGATTTCTTCTCTATTCTACATGAATGAAAGAAAAGAAAAGGTAGATCCAATTGTGAATTATGCCAGACTTACAAAGTTCCACCACTTCGTGATTCATGATTTGTTATATTCTACATTAAACGTTCTATTTTGATAAGCAGAGTAGCTGCTTGTTGACACGGACTCTGAAGCATCCGCTAGATGTCTCGAAATGATGAAGCATCGAGAAAGAAGCCTTCACCAACCAAGCCTTGGTCATCTCGCCCTTGGACAGGCCCACGGCTTCATCCCAGACCTCCTTGTCTCGGTGCCTCTGCCATTCTGAGACATCCAGCTCCACGTGCCATTTTTTTCACCCAGTAAGTACACAAGGTATTATGTACTCTACATGATGCAGGTAGGTATGTTAGACTATATATTTTTGCTTGTGTAAGCAAGTGTAAAGGCTTTAAGTTTAAGGATTAAAGATGTTGAGGCTTCACTCTCACTGGTGTCACTCCACCAGCTGCGATATGAGTGCACCGCGCATCCCTAACCCCTATTAAGTCTGCACAGCACGCATATAGGTCAGGACGCGCGTGAGTTTGCAGAATGGACACGTATTTTCATGGTGGACGACCAGTTTTGCACTCTTGCTGCACAGCATCAGATCAGTCATGAAGTGCACAAAAGTAGCTCATACACTTTGCCTCGATACTACAGGGTGGGGCAAAAGTGGAGGGGGCAGATTCGAAATTTTCCTTCGCGAGAAGCCTTTCTTTCAACCGGGCCGAGAATAAGAGTTATTGCGCCGAAAAATGTGCCTGAACAGCATAAACAAACCTTTGTCAAAAGCAGGGGAAAAGAGTGACCTTCAGCTTTAAGGTGCCCGAACTCACTTGATTTCAGTCCCATTTTCAAAATTCTTGTTGCAGATGTAAAATTTGAATCGTCTCTTTCAATCGAGTTCGTGCGGACAGAGCAATTAGTCCCCATTTACGTCGTTTCTACCCTGTATTCTCAGACAAAGCAGCTTCTCTGCTTACCTGCACTACTTCATGCAAACGCGATCAGGTTTCCAATAAGAATTCCGCATGAGCACCGAACAGAACTTTTTTAGAACAGCCGTTAAATGGAAAATTTATGTTCACAAGAGTGCGTTTTCTAATCAGGACAGGACGTTGCAGAATAACAAAAGACATTTGGCGAAATACATCCCACCCTAAAAAGGTGCGTGTCTCTTTGACACTCTACGACAGCGCCAAAAGTTGCACCTCTGACTGCAAAAAGTCATATTTTGCTGAAAAATGTTTGACAATCTAGGTTTATAAGAGCAGCTGAAAGTTATGCCGATAACAGGCAAACTCAAGGTACCAAACAGAAGAGAACTGGTTTTAAAAACCTGCTGAAAAGTTATCAGTTACAATAGGTGCCGAAAAAGGCAGGAATTTGGACTAGGGATGGATGCTGAGCAAGAAATGTCGAGTTGAGATCAGGTTCGCCTCGACCCTAGTGTTTTGCGTGACTTTCCGGGCAATGCAATCACTTGGAAAGGTTGCACCACCAATTGTCAACAAGCTTAGGGGCTAATGTGGTCTTTCAACAGATGGACACTCTCAAAGTCGTCAAGTTGGCCGGCAGGAAATGGTGACAATGATAATCATTATCATTAAAATGCTAATTGCAGGCAAGACAAATCAGCAAGATTGGTTGTCGACACCAAGACCGGGTATTCCAGCTTTTCTATCTCTTTACCAATGTTGTTTTAGTCCTAACCACAGAATGTTTTGTTTTGATGCATGCGAGCAGAAAAGTTGTGGCACCGGGAATGAAATGGTCACTATTAGGTTGGACGAAACAACGAGAATTTCGGGATTTTGTGCAGGGCATCGGGTTTGTTTTACTTAATGCCGAATAGTGAAGATGTAGTCAAATGACTTTCAAAAACAAAACAAAAATTGACCCCCTTGTCTTGCTATCAAGGTTTAGCTTCACAAGTTCAGTACATAAGAAGATTTTCAAATTTGGAATGCAAAGCTGAAGACAACTTGTTTTCAGTTTCATTTGACTGCAGTGCTTTAGGTTATTATCTAGAATGTAACTTGTTATGGTAGGTCCAGTAATTGGTAACAATCTTATGTACTGTTTTTTTGGACTTTGAGGGCAGAAAGGGGACACAAAAACTTTTTTTTTACTTTTTCATTCTATTTGACTTTTTTAAATTTAGCCTTGCACCAAATATAGCACACCACAAAAGATCAAAAAGTTGGTCTAGAATAATACATATACAATCGTACATGTAAATAAATATATATGAAGAGAATGTGAGCGAAACTGAAAGCCTTGCCCAGTCCATGGACAACACACTTTCAAGTTGATACTTTTTATATACATCAAGAATGTGCGACTCAATCGATATCGCGATATTCGACACAGTCTGTCCCGAGCCCCATCAATTGTCAAAAAGATACTTCTGATGATATTTCAAAGTTGTCGTCGTGTGAATTTCAATTTTTTTTTTTACATATTCTTACATATTTTTTTACAAATATTCAAGTAGTATCACATCGACATTAACAGACATCTTCAGTTTTTCCCGTGACCTTTTCGTGTCGTTAATGCCCTTTGTGTGGCGACCCAGGCGGCCCACGGGTCCGCCCTCCAAGCATCGTCTGTTGTGTCTCTCAGCTTTGCAGGCAAAAAGTATAGTATGATATCACAATAAATGTTCAGATATATCGATATTCGATACCAACACGATGCATCGCGCAAGCCTAATATGCATTACTACAGGACTATTGAATTTACTACCAGCAAATTTAGAGCCCTTCACTCATTTGCTATGAGCCGAAGGGTACATGTGTACTAGTCTGTCGAGTCGAGCCGAAAGTTTGAGTAGACTGAAACTCGAACCCATCCCGAGGGTCGGTGTTGCTGAGAAAAATATGTCCGAAAAGTGAACTTTCAAGTTGTGACACTATCCAAACCAACGGCCCCGACACACTAGCACGTTAATGCTGTGGATATGTTTGTGGCGCAGCCCTCATAAGAGGAGTCCACTGTACGTTGAAACCAGATCTCTAAAATCTCCTGGCTTAATGAGACCTTCATGCCTTGGGCCATGGCTTGGCCAAAAAGTGCCCGCAAACAAGATTTTTCATCGCACAAACTGATGTTGATGCCTCCAATGCTGCATTTGACTTACCTGAACAATTAAGGGGAAAAAGATGCAACTTGGGGGTAGTTTCTTATTGGCCAGTGTGGCCCCTCAGCCCTGGGTTGTGTCTGAGAACAGCCAAACCGGACACCTCTTCGGGATCAGAAGGATCAGGCCAGGGTTAACGCAGTTGTCGAATCAAGTTTCTGTCGCGCTGTGGCTGCTCGTGAGGTCGGACGTGCCTCCTTCCCTTCGCTTCTTCTTACTCACGGACAGGTGAGCTCAACACATCATTGCGCTTGGCTGACCGAAGACTCGCTGCAAGACGCATTTGCTCGAGGAGGACGAGGACTCAGTCGGTGTGCATAAAAGGTGCGATTTACTTAGCTTCGACTCTGGAAGGGACGGAGATGTGGTTGCAAAGAACTCGGGAAAAGCTTCCCCGCAGTGGACTTGACCAAGTTGGACAGGTTGAAGAAGGTTTCTTTGAAGCCGACGTCACACAATTTGACAGGCGTGACCTTGGAGCAAATCTGGGTGCTTGGCATCTTTGATGCTATTCATAAGGACTTTTTTGCGTCCAGCTGATGGTGCCATTTGGTTGTGGATTGATTCTGGGGCTGATAGACCAACTTCGAGCCAGAAAACGCCCCCAAACTGACTGGAGTTATATAAATCGCACCCTGTAGCATGTAAAATCGCTGTTGCAGCTTTCGTGAGACTTCGCCGACATGCCGAACACGGGGAGCACCACGGGCACGGTGACCGCTGACAGGTACGTCCATATGGTGTTGCCGTCTGAGTGGTCGTAAAAGTTGCCCTTCTTCTTCCCCAGCCCCGAAGAATGCGTGAGCATGTTGTTTGAGATCTGCCGCGGCGAGGATGGAAAGGCGTCGATGAAGACTTTCTTGGAGGAAAGTCAATCTTCAGTCGTGCTCCTTCGGTCCAGATCAGTTGGGCAGAAAGCTCCTTTTCTTGCAGGACCTGGAAAAGACCGGAATCCGCAGCTCAGATCCTCGCCTGAGCCACATGATGGGCATGCTGAAGAACCTGACGTGGCCGCCAAGATTGAGCACAATCGACGGGCTGCGATTGGACCCTGGGAGTTTCAAGGCGGTCGTCAGCGAGAACATCGTCCTCATCACCAAGGCGTTCAGGAATCAAATGATCATCCCGGCGTTCGAGACTTTCTGCGAGACCATTACTGATATCTACAACTCGGTGAGTTTTTAAGAGTCTTAATAGTCTTCTTAAGTATATCAACCAAAAGGCATGTGGAGTGGGGATCCAATGGATGGCCCCTTTTTTTTAAAAAAAAGTGTCGAGTGTATTTGGACCCTTTTTTTATCTAAGAGTTATTATTCTCTTGGCAAACCTAACTATATTGAACCTCACTTCTTGTTCATCATTGTTGAGATGAAGGCAAAATGAAGTCATGTGTGTGCTCTTCTTGATGCTGGATTCAGCGTCATGGGCATCATGGGGCAGGAAAAGTGAGTTACGCTGTCTCATGTGCACCATGATCCCGGTCTGGGAAGAGAGGTCAAGTCGAAGCTAAAGTTGTACATGAAGTTCCCTCGGTTGACCTGGGGACACTTGGAAAGGAGGTTGGCTCCAGAGTCAGCTGGCTCAAGGCCACGTTGGCAACCACCATGAGACTTTAGTCCACAGCATGATGCTAAAGATTGCCATGGTACACTCTAAAGCATGTACATGAAATTCTATAAGTTGGTCTAGGGGTGCAGGTCCTGTTCAATCCCAGAGTTAAGTTTGATCTTAATGCATGTACAGCAGACTACATGTTTACTTCTTCCACTTTAGTAATTTTACTTTCTTTTGTCAGTGTAAGAGTAATACCTCTGGCCAGGTGGCAGACGCCATTCCTCAGCTGGCGGAATTCTCTTCTGATCAATGGGGTATCTCCATTTGCACGGTGGATGGGCAGAGATTTTCAGTGGGTGACGTCAAGGAGCCATTCTCCATCCAGGCCATCAGGTAAGACAGCATCCGGAAAAGTCACGTGCACGCTCGACACGTTCTGTCTCCTCCAGCAAGCCCATTACTTACGCCGTGACCCTCAGTGAGCTTGGCGAGGACATCGTCCACAAGTACCAAGGTCGAGAGCCCTCGGGCAGGAAGATTAACGAAATTGTTCTGGACTATAACAGTAAGTAAAGTTAGGTCGATTTGCTTGGGTTAGGCTATACTAAGCTAAGTTAGGCTAACTCAGCGTAAGTCACTTTGGGCTAGGTTAGGTTGTTCTCTCATGTAATATTTTTCTGCTTCGACTAGACAAGCCACACAATCCTCTGATCAACTCTGGAGCTTTGGTATCTGCGTCGTTGATCCTCCAGATGGTGAAGCCAGAGCTCAACGACATGGCTCAGAAGTACGATTATCTCTTCCACATGTTTGAGGTAAGCAAGTGGGGGTCCTTTACGAAAATTGTAAGTCTTATGGCAAAAACGTAGGCGCCAGCAACCCATCGATATAGCTTATACATTATTGATGAAACAACAAGTGTTGATAAGTTGTAACCATCAACATGACTCTGTCCTCAATAATACCTGGACTTGCAAGAGGTAAACCAGGAAAACATGGTTCCGCTGCAGACTCTGAGTCAACTGATGGGATTGCAATACTTCTATAGTCCGAAACTTCATCAAGGTCTAGTTCAGCGACAACGGCTATTAGCTAGGCGAAGCCTGGTACCCATAGAGGATAGGGTATACTTATATACATCAATTTTTCCAAAAAGAAAAGCTTCACAGACACATTTTCACTATATTGACATGGTGGATATGTGTCACTTCTTCTTGTTGGAGGACTTCAGAGCACTGACGTGGGTGACCCTGGCCCGTTCCTCCATGTGCGGCTTAGACCCAGGGGGGCCAGGTTAAACGGGGATGGCAGCCACATGTCCATCCCCAACAGTGTGCCGACTTCCAACTACTCGTGGAAGGCGCTCCCGACTTGAGGAGGGCCACGAGCCATGCCCACATCACTATGCTGTCGTTGTATTCGGCAGGACAGCTGAACAGACCACATTTGTTTTCATAGTATAACTTACCGCTGAAGTGGCACTTGATAAGGTTGGAGTTGCAGTTCAAGTGTGGTTGATTTGGTATTTGGGGTGGCAATAACGTGAGTTAGGTATTTACCTAGCATCACCACACTGATCAGGGATGGCACTGGATGAGGAAATACAACATAGAAAGTGAAGGACAGTTCGGGCAGATTCGGTTAGGTCTGGTTAAGTTAGGTAATCCTGAATTTCTCGTAGTGGTGGTCGCATCGTCGTGTACAGCGCAATATAATGTACATGAACACAAAGCTATGTATCACTGACTGTACATTGCGCTCGTGGTAGTCAATATGTAACCATTTCCGTTAGTAGTAACAGTAAAACCATCATGAACAATGTCACCTGCTCTGACTTCACAGAAAATGTGTGGCCACGAATTGCTGGAGTTCAACAATTCCCTGTTCCTGGCTGCCAGAGCCTCCATCGACCGTGACTACGCCTTGGCCTACTTCATGAGAGAAAATGGCTGCTTCCCTCCAAATGCCGTCATCAAGAACATCTTGGAGTTCTACTTCCAGGTGAGTGAGTGATGCGATGACGCCCAGTGAGTCACATAGTGAAGCAGTTCTGTTACAGACTTGCTCACTGGAGATGGACTGTGAAAGCAACTCAGTCATGGCTGCCACTCTGGCCAATGGAGGAACATGCCCAATCACTGGAGAGAAGCTTCTTAGTCAAGAGGCGGTCTCAAATACCCTCTCACTCATGTACAGCTGTGGCATGAGCATCTACTCTGGGCAGTTTGCCTTCCAGGTAAAGTTGATTGCTTACTCTTCTCCATGATCCTGACCAAGATGGAGCGGCCAGTTCTGCCCAATATTAGTGTTACTCGTTTTATGGACTAGATTGATTAAAAAATGACCTCTTTGGGACTTGATCACGCACTACAACCGGCCCTGGAAGGCCTTGCACTCAGAAATCGCCTTCGACTCAAACACCACGGAGGACTTTAATGCCTCCTATGCAGTTTTGCACGCGGAATGAGTAACGTCAGTATTGAGTACGTTTTTGTCAGTTGACTATGTAATGAAGTTACTGACTAAACTTATGCCTTGTCAGTGCGGCCTCCCAGCAATGTCTGCCGTGAGTGGCGCCATGATGCTCGTGATCCCTAAAGTGATGGGCATCACGCTGTGGTCCCCTCCTTTGGACAGGCTCAACAACTCAGTAAGGGGCGTGCAGTTCTGCCAGGAGTTGATCCGGAAATATGCTTTCCACGAGTAAGGCCAGCATCAGTGAGCTCAATCAAGGTCGTGTGTACAGATAAAAACAAATGTATCCGCAGATTTGATGGTGTGGGGAATTGCATGCAAAAGCTGGACCCAACCCACAGGAAAGTGACCTCGACCAGTGACATGCTCATACAGATCCTACTGGCTTGTGCTTCGGGGGACACTTTGGCTGTAAGAAGGTGAGCACAAGTAGTTACCTTTACACTTGAGCATGTGATTACAATTTCTAAGGACTACCTTATATCTACGTGGTATACTGTAGTGTTTCTTTGACCCACCAAAAAAGACTAACTCGAATGCGGATTATGAAGCCATTACTCCAACTCATTACTAGGATGGATGTTTGACGCGAGCTGACTTAGATAAAAGAGGAACATGACTCGACTGAACTTGACTCGATTACACAAGAAGACAACTTTGAAAGCTTTTTCTGCATCACGAGGCAAACATGCAACATGATAAAGCCAATACCACCGAATCAGTTACGCCCACCGTCGGTTGAACAGCTTTCAGCCACAATCCCTCGTCTGACTTTGAATATGTAAGTGACTCATTGCTGATTCTGGAAAAAATAGTATTCGGATCACAACCGAATCGTCACCAAGCCTGATTCGAGTCATTCTTGATCCAACTCAGGGCTGGAGACAGTGAAGAGCATCCATTCGCTGCTTTGCAACATGCGTAAATTCATCTTATTCGTCCCCAAAGAAGCTCAAGCAAACCATGTTAGCCATCCACACCCGTGCATTAGGGCTTTTTGTCTGATGGGATCCCGGACCAAACATCTTTGCTTTCACGGCTGAAATATTTTTAGAGATGGTTTCGCCAGTTTGACGCAATAGCTATGAATAACTTAGGAAATTTCCCTTTTTTTCTGCCTGGAAATTTCCGAGCTCGAAGTAAGAGAATTTCTGGGGAATTATTGAGGTCCCACTTTGAGCCCTCCTCTTATAATAGCTGTATTTAGTGGATAAATCTTTTCTCGCCACCCTGCTTTAGCCGTGACAGTTACAGGCTAAGTACTTAAAGTTCCTCATGATCTGAAGAAGAGTGTACGAATTACTATAACGAACTACCCGTCCAGCGCGATAAATGTTTGACTATAGATAGTGAAACACAAACCGGTCACTGTACAACATTGATATATAACCACACGGATGCCATAGCCTACTTTTGCTTCGCCTCAGGTGAGGTCCACAAGAAGTATATTTTAGCTTGAAATCTTTGTGTCAATATCAATTACTCACGTATCACTCCTCTACGACCTATTTTTTTCTCGTGATTCTTTGTCAAATCAGAACAGGACTTGTGATCTAAGGCTGGGATATAAGGCTTTTGCAATAAATTTCAGGGCTTTCCTCCAGGAATTCGACATGAACATGACTGACTATGATGGACGAACCCCACTGCACCTGGCGGCTGCCGAGGGCCAAATCGATACCGTCGAGTTCTTGCTCCAAATTGCCAAGGTCAATCCAGAGCCCAAGGACAGGTTCGTTGTGTGTCCAGAGTGTTGAAACCTAAACCAGCTGTTTTTTAACGCCAATTCCCTGCCCAGATGGGAACAGACTCCTCTGTCCGAGGCCGTCCGCTTCCGCCACATCGAGGTGGCCCAGTACTTGAAGGACTTCATCTCCAAGCATCCCAATCAAGGACCTGAGACTTGCGACTCTGACGCCAGCGAAGAGGAGGAACAGCAAGAAACAGGTGCAAACTGAGCTCAATAAATGATGCCCACAAACATTTGCCAATGTTGCTACAGGAATGGCCAAAAGAAAGGAGGACCCAGTGACTAAGGAGTTGTTGAGGTATGGACTGCACTCACACAGAGTGGGATTTATTGAGCGTAACTGAGGAAGTTTTTTTGCCCCAAAGTTTGAGTCCGCCTGAGTCCACATTTAGAGATTGCATAAGCTAAAATGAAAAAATGTATGAACAACGGTGTAAGTCAACAATTCAACATAAAGCACACATTTATCATTGTAGAGACGCTGAGTGGCAGAAGCGTATGCTGGTCAGTCTGTTATTGACAAACCAAGTTTAAAATGTGCATCAGCATGATGGAAAAATTTTCATATACAGCATCAAGAGTCAACTTTTTGCCATCAAGCCCGTATTTATCAGCGTCAAGACTCCTCCGGTCATGCTGGTCAACTTGCTACTGACCAAGGCAAAACTGAAGCAACTCAGCAATGCATGTTGGATGTGTCCAACTTTGGCATGTCCACCAAGGGGACATTCTAGAGTTTGTGCAAACATTGATTTTTACATCTTGTACACGTTGTGGTGATGTCAACTTATGTCATGATCCTTCTTTCAGGAAGCCGACAGCAGTGTGAAGATGACCCTATGTACATGTATTGTATGTACATAGTGTACGTACGTGGTACACATAGCAAACATGTAGACGTGTCCAAAAGTAGTGACTGTTTACTCCAGTGCACTTGAGAGCATGAGCCATTAGATGAGATTGATGAGTTAATAAGGGGAATGAACAGATTTTCTACAGGTTTGCCACGGCTGTGACTGAGGTCTGAAGTGGCCTGTCCAAAGCCAACGGCGTCATCGTCACTCACGTTCTACGTCTTGTTATCCATCTTGTCACTTCTTGGTCATGTTGTTTTAAGTTCACTCAAAATAAGACTTGACGTAACGGGTTAACACCGACCTCACACATAATCATAAAACTGTGTACATTTTTAAGTGCATAGACAACTAGTCACTACTTTTGGAGAACGCTGTACTTAGAATAACATGCACATTCCACTATGCTTGCAATCAACATCTACCATTAAACGAATAATAAAATCATCTTCATGATCGACATTATAGCGTTGTGTGATGCTGTGGGCTTCCTATGCCATGTGACAGGACTTTAGCTTCCCATCTGCTTTTGCAAATTTACTGCCAAATGACTCATTTGGAAACTCATCAGCTTTACATTTCTGTTAACTCTGAATGAGCAAAATTCAACCATTGAATAGAAATTTTCTTCTCCATCCATCATCATCTCATTTTTCACATAAGCTGTACCAAGAAGTGCTGCAGAGGTCCCACTTCTTCAGTGCCTCCCTCCAGATCCAACATCAGAAGGTAAATTGTGCTGACACCACCAAGATAAAGAAGTTTTTCATCTGTGATACTCTGGGGAGACTCTGAGCATTATAACGGCTCCTCACCCAACACCTCAATGGGACTCAATGACTTCAGGTTTGACTCAGGCCCACTGCCACGGGAACATCCACATGCTCCAGTTCGGCATGACGCAAAAGTCAACTAAAATGTAGGATTTCACCTTCATGATACTTACTCATGAGGGACATGTCAGAATGACTGTTTGAATTTTGGGGCTCTTTTTTGCATGGTCCAGGAAAATGCTTTAATGTTCATCCGTTCTCCCATGATACAAAAAAACGGCGCAATTGGGCCTTGGGCCCAATTACATCATTTTTGCTCCAATTAAGCCCAAGGCCCACTTTGGCCCAGATTGACCTATCATTTTTCAAACCTAATGTCCTATTTTCTAGTTGACTCCCTGAAAGTATAAGTGACAAATTTTTAGGCTTGTCACACCCTCAATCAAAGCTGCACAAGTCCTCTGTGCTCGAGGACTCCTTCCAGGGGGTAGAACAGTTAGTCCCTGTGACAAAGGAAAAAACAGTTATACTTATTCTTGTCCTATGTCAAATTCAGTGAAAAAACGCGTGAGCATGTTAGAATTTGCTAAATATCTCTATCTCCAGCTATCTCTTCATCTATATCGGTTGGCGTGAATATTTGGGACACAGTCGATTTTATTAAGCATATTCTCCGTACATGCAGTGTGTAGAGACAGTCTCATTCAAGTAGCAATGTAGGTTCTTAGGTTTATTGCTAGTCTAAGGTTCTTGTGGAACTGTCAAAGTCTGTGAGAAAATGCAACAATACACAGCCTTCGCCAATATCCTTTGGGTTTTATGTCTGCGTGGTGTAGAACTTGGGCAAGTACACCTTTACTAGAGAATCTTAGGAACGTGTAGTCATGCTGAAAGCTTTGAATTGATGCCCAATGGTCGAAGATTTACTTCAAAAATCTCTCCTCAAAGATGAAAATAAAAAACAAGCTACTGAGACACTCCTTTTGTACTTAAGCGCTGAAGATTCTTGCACTCAGCTGGAAAATCTAGCTCGTGTTCTCCATGATGTCCCAAGTTCAGAAGGTTCCCTGGCTCAAGTTGACGAAAAAAGTTCACGACATCTAACGCATTTCGTGGCGCGTTGGAGGCACCATCAAATCTTCGTCGTCGTCCTCCTCCTCTCCATCCTGGGCACCTGAAAAGGCCTCCATGACGTTGGTCATGATGCTCGCCTCACTCACGATCTCTGTCACAGGTGCTCGTTTTTCCTCCTTCTGACCTTACATCAAAGTCATTCTGATCTACAGACAGGGGCGTCTTATGTACGTACTAATATTTCTAATATGACGACGAACGGGTCCGCTGAAACACTTAGACTGCCGAACGGCGTCTGATTCAGCTTAGGTGGCACGCGTCAGTGCTACTGTGTGCTTGTAATGATACTACAAGTACTGTAGCGCTGCATGAAGTATGCGTGCACAATAATATCTACAAAGCTCAGAAAGTAAAATCTCCAGAGTCAGAGTATTGATAACATCTTATATTTCTCCATAGAATGTAAAAAAGAAGTACAAAAGTACAGTAACAGTTGATTGATCACACCAGTGTTGTTGTTAAGCAGAAAAAGAAGGTTAGTTAAAGTCGAATGAATAGTGCTTCTTCTTCCACATTCCCTTGAAAGGGTTGAAGTTGAACTTTTTCTCTGTCGAGTCCGCGATCAACTGGGCCATTTGGAGATTCTCTTCGCGCCTCCTCTCGTAACCTGCAAGAGTAACAAAGAAGTAAAGACTTTCAGATTTTCCATATGAAGAAAGTTGTCTCACGTGTTTTGGTCTCATGATTACTGGGCGAACGTTTGATGACCGCGTTGCCGTTGCTGTGGCTGGCAGCTCTCCTCACGTCCATGTGCGTCAGGTCCTCGAGAGACTCTCGGAGACGCGGGGAAGTCACTTTCAGGTCGTTGTTCTTGCCACCCTTGCCGCCGCTCACCTTGGGCGGCTGCGGCGCGGTCTCCTTCGTCTTGCGAGTAGCGCGGCTGGGACGTTTCTCCAAGCTGTTCTGGCCGCTTTCGGCTGCGGCGGTGTCGCGGCGTGTGTGATGATGATGGCTGGTGGGCGTCGGTGACTCTCGTCCATGTTTACCATGAATCCTGTCACCATCGTCCTCGTCCTGGGGCGTGATCTGCTTGGGCTTCGGTGCTGGTGGCTTGCTGCTAGATCGGCGGCGGTTGACCACAGCTGTGGGCTTGGCGGTAGCCGGTGGAGTGGGCGGCACGAAGCTCGGCGGCTTCTCGTTCAAGCCGGTGATCCGTCCCTCGGAGATGAGCTTTCTGAGGTTGGAGAATTCGTCTTCCTCCTCGTCATTCTCAGCGGCCTTGGTCAACAGGTCAGACAAGTCTTCGCCTCCGAAAGTCTTTCTCTTTTCGCTCTGCCTGTTGACCTTCCTCTCTCTGGAGCTGCTCATGACTGACCGATCTGAATTGACTTCAGCCTTCACTTCGATCCTTTGCACGAAGCTGTGGGCTGGTGGAGCTGGCGACGGAGCCTCCGCCGACGCCCCCTCTGGAGGCAGTCGCTCACCGTCCGGAGATGTTCTGACACCCCTTGACCCCGGATGATGCTGACCATGGCGATGATGGGAATGATGACTTTCCTCCAGCACTGCCAGCTGATCTGACAAGTGGTGTTGATGATGGTGATGACCAGCGAATCGCGTGCTATTGTTACTGTTCCTGAACGGCTGGTAGTCAAAGCTGGCCACAGAACTGGCACCGCCGCCGGACCAGTTGGACACCTGACTGTTGAGGGTGCCTACGGTGTTGTCATCCTCTTCCTCTCTGTTGCTCTGCCTCCTACTGGTCGTCGCAGCCGCAGCTGCAACCTGACGTTCTTCACGTCGTGGTTCCACCACAGCCTTGACGACGCGCTGCTGCTCAATGGATTGCTCAGGACTCTTTGATCTTGTATGGTGACCTTCGACAGGTGGAAGATTGCGATGAAAGTCTGCAATCATCTTCTCCACAGGAGTTGTCCTACTCTCTTGGTAGTTTTGTCCGGTTTTGCTGATCTTCCTCCTCCCCTCCAACTCCTTGGAGAGCAGATCACCGCTCTGTTTGGGAGTGTAGTTTCGAATAGTCTTCTTGTTCAAGCTCACAGGCTGTTGTGGCTGCTGCTGTTGGTGTTGCTGTGCCTTCATCTGGTGGTGTTGCTGTTGCTGCAGAGACATCCTGGGACTGCCCTCCATACTGTTGTGAGGCGACATGCTGGAGGCAGTTGTAGCTGCCGACGACGCGGCCGACGACGACTCTTTCTCGAAACTGCCTTCGGACATGTTATGTATGAGAGTGTCAGTGTCGGAGGAGTTGTTGTCATCCTCGTCGTCGTCATCGGCTCTCCTTAGGTTAGTTTGCCCGGCTGGGAAGTACATGTTAGGATTCTTCTGGAACTTGTCCTTGAGGATGATTCCAAAGGATGAGCGACCGGTGCCTCCGCGGCTGATGTGGTCCGGATTGGTGCTCTTCCCCCCGGAGGATCGCTGGTGATGTTTCTCCTCGCCTATGCCTGAGTCCCTCAGCGTGTCCACGTGAGGCGGCATGGACTGGTGTTGGTGGTGATTGACCGCAAGGTCTTTCTCCTTGAGCAGCCAGTGTCCGGACTGCTTGGCTCCTCCAAGCAGCACTTGCTGATATTGCTGCTGCCGACGTAGTCGGCTCTGATCACCCCAGCTGGTGATGTGTCGCTTGTTGTTGTTATTGTTGTTGCCCTCCACCAGGCCTGACTCGTTGTTGACGATGATGTCCTCCCAGGGCATGCTCTGGAAGTTGTCGGAAGAGATGCCGCCGCCGCTACCGCTGCCGCCGTCATTACTGTCAGCCACGACCCGCTGCTTCTGGCTGGCTTGTCTGAATCCGTAACAATAGATCAAATCATTTTCTCGGGGATTGGGTTCTTACTCTCACTCACCTGTGCAGGTCTCTTCGCCTCCTGAGCTCCAGCTCACTGTGCAGCAGGGACACGTCCGCAAAGGTCACGGGGCTGGGGTTGTGGTGAGGCAGCCAGAATTCGGGCTTGAAGCGGGCATAGTCTTCGGGACGTAGAGGGATCGTCCTGATGCAAGAAAAAGAGAGGGGGGTTAGACGGAGAGCTCTTTGCATACAGTGACAGTGCTGTGATGCAAACAGAGCAGTGTCCCAAGGTCAAGCTGGCATTAATCCTTATACTGGCATGTGAATTCGTAAGTAAGAAGTGTCTGAAAGTTGTGGTTTAGACTCTAAATCTCATGTTAGATGCGTAAGTTCTCATTTCTGCTGCTTCACGAAATGTCCATGTTAACCCTTTGCATCGGGTAGTATGAATAAGCAAAAAAACAATTGACAGTCGGAATTTGCACAATGAAGACCAAGACTGGAAACGTCAGTGCCGACGAAACCGTTGACTTCAGACACGCCAACGAAGTGACGAAAGATGATCTCACTAACACAGCAGCTAAGGCGAATTTGTTCATCTCCCCCATTAACTCCTTAGGCCTTAAATAATGACTGCCGTTGTATCAGAGCGATTAAGTCACTCCTTTTGAATACTTCTGTCATCTGCATCCACATAATCACCTGTTCGGCCCCGATGTGCGGAACGGCAACCTGCCCTGCAGCTCCGGGTGGATGGGCACCTCCCCGGAGATGAAGGGATGATTGGGCGAGAAAGCGGCGGCCCCCCGACGAAGCAGCACCTCCCGCTGAGCCTCCAACGTGATCTGCCTCAGCAGCAGCGGATCCGCCGCTGCGGCCAGTGGATGGCCCGTGGCGGCCGCGGCAACCGCCGCCACAGCTGCAGCCTGTTCATGCATCTGTAAGAAAATGTTCCAGACAATTAGTCATTAATAAGTGTGTATAACTGTACGTATTTTTCTGTCTGAGGGTCCCTTTACTCTGGCACACGCATTCTGGGTGTGGGCGTGAATGCGTGCGTACGTGCCTGTGAGTGTGTGTGCGAATGTGTGTCTGGGTGGGTGTGTACGTGTGTGTGTGCGTGTGAGAGAGAGAGAGAAGACTTGCTTCATTAGCCTGACGACACCATATGCTGCCTTTACCTGCTTGAGCTAAATGAGTAGCTTTTTTATCTACTCCATGAGATGCATGTTAACGATTCTCAGGTAACTTATGTATCTGACACAGCTGTGGATTCAGTAGTAATATTTATCGACATGGTTGCCTCAGCGAAAAAAAAACACAAGATGAAGTAACAGGAAGAGTAAAACCTCCATTTAATGATAACTTAGCAATTATTTTATTGCCTATGAACGTTAGAGATTATATCAAAATTGAACGACACTTCAGGTGATACAAAGGTATCACTTGAACGGCTGTTCAAGACTAACAGTCCCAGTTTATTAGTATTTCAAGACTGAGAGCATCGTTTATGCAAGTAGTCATGACTGGAAGTCTCAGTTGAACAGCGATGATGTAGGTGCTCATGCTCTTGGTTTGGAATGGTGGATAAATCTGACAAGACGTGGATGAGGAAGACGAAGGAACTGTGGATGAGAAGCTGTCAATACCCTAGGTTGCAACTTACTGCTAAATTCTGGAGTCGCTATTAACGATCTGTGTCAAGTTTAAGATACGGTTGGGATTGATATGAAGCGTAATCAAGTCTTTATGTACCTGAACATGTCACTTTACTGCGTACTATGGAGGTCTCAAAAGAGCGGCCTTAAGTGCAATAATTTGTCTGGAAGAGGTGGATGGAATTGGGCGCCAACAAGAAGTTCGTATAGGTGACAGTTCCCACTACGTAAAAGGTGATTACTTCACCCACAAATTGCAACAATTGCGTCTGTGTTTAAGCTCATTTCCGCCAATTTAACGACTGTTCTCGGGCTTCAGCGAAAGTTCAGAGCGTCAAATCGTCGAGACAACCCTTTGTCTGCGCGCATGCAAGCATGCAACGGAACACAAATGGTCCAAAGCATCTGAAAGTTACAAGTAAACACAACTGCTGGCTGTATGAGGATTAAATGCATGCTTGGAATTCTATCTCAGCCTCCATGACTTGTAAAAATTCTGCCTTTTTGCATCACGCATAATCCGAACGACGTAGTCAGGTACGAGCAGACATCGATGGACGAACATGACATTTATGAGGGCTCCCTCATACTTCAACGATCATCTGGAGCTGGAGTGACAGCACATTTAGCCAGTGTTCTGCGCATCGCACAATGAAAACCGTTCGTAACTCTGCCAGACTGGTGATGTGGCAACCCTGGCTTTGTCATTTACTCAACGAAACAAGTATGTCATTGTCGACTTTTCTGATGTGATACACTTTTTAGGTCACCTATGTCATTCAGCTATTGTTTAAGCAGCTGAAACCATATTCCCACACAAATTAGTTCAAACAACATATTCCTGCTCCAGTCAGAAAACTGCATAAACCACATTGCTCTACCAACAACTTGAAGGCAGCTTAAACCATGCATTTCTACACCAACCAGTTTAAAAAGACTTATTTCTTCAAGGTCTGTACTTAAGTCAGAAACTCTGTGAGGTGGTTAATTTGTGACTTACTAATTGAATAACATTTCTTGGTACGTAGGGTGAATGGCAGAATTATTCGGACAGTGAGAGAAATAATGACGTCAAAGTCAGTGTGTGCCTTGTAAGGTTCAAAAAGTACAAAAAAAATTCTTCCTCGCTCATTTCAGAATATCGGCACAAAATTTCACATGAAGAATGTCAGCATTAAAAAGGAAGAGAACGATAAGCAAAGATATTCAAGTGACGCGTACACGCATGTACACTGTTTTGTGCCTTGGCCTCCGTCTATTTTTACACAATGTTATAGAAGTGGAAAAAGAGTCATATCTAGGCCGCAGCTTGAGCAGTTCAGTCCAGGACCCATTCAATACCCTGGTGAGGCAAGAAAGAGCTGGCGATGTCAATTGAATGGTTCTGAGCAGTCCACATTTCCAGTTCTGTCAATATTTCATATCTTCGCTTCGCACTTCTTCTTTCAGGCTTCAACTTCTTTCTCACTGTTGTGTTTTATGCATATGAATGAAGTATTCACAATAAAGTGCATAAACGTGCATACATACGTATGCACGTCAGCCGAAGAAGTAAGGTTGTCACAGCCATTTTTTGCCTTTGTTCTCTGACTTTTTTTTTAGTACGTACTGACATTTTTTCCTCGTGAAATTTTGCACTGATGTTCTGAAATGAGTGGAGAAGAATTTTTTTCAATGCTTTTGCTCCTCTTTAAGCACACACTGACTTATGTGGATTTCCAGCACTTATCTCTGATCGTCCCCACATTTCTGCCACTTACTGAATGTTGCTGTCAACGTCCATGACGTAAGTTCAGAACAGAATCGCTCCCTTTTCTTAGTGTTCGTGCTCACCCTGTAGGTGAAACCACCACACAAAACTCTGTCAGGACGTACTTAGTACATACGAGTCCATGTACACAGCAATGAGAGAGAAGAGAAGAAGAGGGAGAGGAAAAATTCAAATCAGTGCTGCTTGACGTACTAATGAAAAGGAATTGCAAAGCCTTTGAAGTCGGTAACGTAACCTGTACTTTACAGTCGATCAATAAGATGAAAATTGAGAACAATGGAAGTGCTGCTGACTCTGGGATCCATGGAGAATCCATTCATCTGGCTATCAAAGTGGAATCTCATCCAATGAGGACGAATGGATTCTTCTTTGGCCAACATTGCGCCATCCCCCTATCCCCCCCCAACACAACCCTCCCTCTGGCGTGTAACTGTAAACCCAGTTCCATACAAACAAGTGGTACATCATTGTGCAAAAGAATTTGCAATAATAAGGGCTTGCGAAAAGATATAGTTAATGACGTAGGCAGGTACGTGTCCTCATGCGTCTGCTGTACTCATGTGGAAGGATGCCAACGATGTCAACGTGTGCGAATGCTCTCTGGCAATGCTGCAAAGTCTTGATTTGACAGAAAATTTGGCAACTCTGTCGGTAAATCGGGACTTTCTCTACTCAAGTCTTGGTATGGGAACAAAATAAGTTGAGCCATTGACAACGGGAGAAAGTGAAATTAGTAATTTCAATCACGATCACCTAATCTTCGTTAAATTGAGACTATTAGTCTTGCAGCATCGTTCAATCGAGCCCAGTATTTGAGTAAAATGTTTGCCAGCTGCAAAATTATCGTTAAATCGAAACTTTCTCTACTCAAATCTTGGCATGGAGGCAAATAAATTAGCTATAACAAATAAGTTCGGCCTTATTTTCTTCGTTGAAGTATCAAAGTTCTTGTCCGCTTCATTCGCCATTTCGATTTCAACCTTGATCTCACATCTGTTAGCATCGTTTTTGTGCTTTTGCAGTTTTTTTTCAATTCAGAGTTGCAGGCTAGAACTGCCGATCAATTGATTTTTTTGTTTTGAAATGCTGTTGATCTGGATTAATATCTTCACGTTGAAAACTTTCCAAACATTAAATTATCCTATAATGGCGAATTCACAGTACGCAGAAAAGGTGCTGAACTGCATTTGGACTGTTGTACTGTGCATGTGCATTTACGTACACTTGTCTACGAGTACTCCCTAGTCCTTCTCCGTACTCACCATCTGTCGCCTCAGCAGCGGTGGCAGCTCGTCTAAATCACTTGGACGCTGCTCCAGAGGAGGCATCGATCTTCTCTTGTGCTTGATGTCATGTTCTGTGGCAGCCCTGACCAAAGCTGGAACTGGTGGATGGGGCACTTGGTGATGCCTGGCGTGGATTTGCTCTTGAAAGTGATGCTGCTGCAGTTGCAGTGGAGGAGGATCCCGGAGATCAATCATGCTCTTCTGGCGCATCGGGGCCCGGCCGCCGGTCACAGAGTTCAGTCTGTACAACCAGGAGAGATCAGGACTCCACTTCTGGATCAGTACTACATTTTTACACTCTTTAAGGATCTTACCTGGGTAGCAATCTCTCCATGCTCCTCTCCTTGCTGAGGTGCGGATGATGCGTGCGACCAGGCTCGCCTCCGACGCCGAGAGCTCCTCTCTCCAGACTCCTGCCTCGGTCTCGACTGCCACTGCTGCCCTTGTGCCTACTCTTGCCGCTCTTCTCTTCTCTCTTCTTGTTACTCTTTTGCGACTGTTGCTGCTGTTGTTGTTGTTGCTGCTGCTGATGATGATGATGGAAGAAGACGGCCTCGTTACTCTGGCCGTTGGCCTCGAGGGCGCTCAGCGACCTCGAGCGCTTATATTGAAGCTGATTACCAGAGGGAGCTTCCTGGCGGCGGCTTCGATGCTGGCCAACGCCGCCGCTGCTTCCTGAGAACCTCGAAACGATCTCGTAGGGATTACCACTACTCAAGCTGGATGCTGGTGAGGCTTTCGAGGTCGCCGAGGACCTCTTCTGATGCGGCTGTCGCTCTGGCGAATGAAAGTATTTGGAGAAGTGATGTCGACGACCATGGCGGCTATTGTTGCTGCTACGACGCTCAGGGGACGCCGAGCGGCGGCCAACGTGGCCTCCACCACCACCGCCACCATCTGCCATTGCAGGATAGAACGGTGTAGACGACGACGGAACCACTTTCGACGACTGCGTACGGTTGGGTGGGCGGCCGCGGCCGCGGCCGCGGCGTGGAGACTGCGACTCATTCTCGCTAACGAAGACGGCGTTTTGGCGTTCGAGCGACTTCAGGTGAATCCGCGTTTTCTCGGGCATCGGCGGTGGCGCCGGATCTACTGATATCGCTGCCGATGATGACGATGACGATGACGACGATGACGACGGAATTTCCGGTGATCCATTTGGTGGCAAGCGGCGCACAGCAGGAGGGTTCTCGCTTCGGCTTCGGCTCTTGGCGTGAGTTCTCTTGGCCGCGGCCGCTGCGGCGGCTGTGGCCGCTGCGGCGGCGGCTTCCTCGCGTCCGCGAGCTTCGAGCGAATGAATCTGCGCCCGGACGTTCGTGATCGTGACCTGAGGCGGCGTCTTAAGGTCCTCTTCACCGTAGACAACGACCTCAGCCAGTGATTGTGGCTGCTTCGGCAGTTGCGGCTGTGATGTTGGCGGAAGTGGAGGCGGCGGCGGGGGCGGCGGCGTCGGCAAAGGGTCGTCGACCCTGCGCATTGGACTGCGGACAGCGTGCGCTTGACCTTCGCCCTGACCGCGATCGCGGCCATTTCGCCTATCGGAGGACGAGTTGGAGGCGACGAGCTCATGAGTGGCCTCACTGAAGATGTCTTCGATGCGCTCGCTGAGCAGCCTCTGGCCCTTCGAGGACGTGTTAGAGGAGGACTTCCTGGACAAATTGATCTCGTCGACTACGGCCTGTTTCTGCTTGCTCCTGGCCAAGTCGCCGTTGTTCTCCCTCCTGCCGTTGGACGTGACTGAGTCGTGTGGAACCCAAGTCTTACCCTTCACCGGGGTCTCTCTACGCTTCTGGCCGCTTGTGGTGACCTGAGAAGAAGACACATCTTCAGTCTTGTGTCGACGATGATGGCGATTTCCAACGGCAGCTTTGACATGATTCTCCTTAGCAGCCTTGTTGGGGACCGCCACGAAGTCCGCGGGAGCCTCTGACTCTGCCCCGGAGGTGAGTCCGCCACCGTCGTCGAACTCGCCGATGACGCTGTCGAGCAGGTCGAGGCTGCTGCGGACGTCGTCCCTAGATAAGAAAAAAAAGATCAGACCAAGCCTCTACCAACGTCCGTTAAACAGTAGAGAGGGAAAAAAGTATGTGATTTTTTCCTGACATTTTACACATTTTTAAGAAGATGTGAAAAATACGAATATGAAATATGCACACTGACGGTACAAGTAATTCTCTGTGCGAAATTATTACAATACCAGTGACAAATCAAACTCTGTCTAAAACGCCTTTTAACGTTCATTGCTTTTGTCTGCGTTGAGAAATAACGCGAAGATGAGCAAATATGTGAAATTTTCTCGTTCTTTGACTCTGCCGAAATGTGTGTGACAAACACGAAGACAGAGAAGGACTTGAAACGCATTTTTTCAACTCTTTGATGATGTTATCAGTTTCAAATGTGGCGAAGAAAAAGTTGCTTTGATCAAATGACCGCACTCAAGATCCAGGTTGTCAAGCAGCGATGACAGAGCAAAGAACAAGAGGATTGGGAAGAATTTTGCCAAGGCTCCCATTACAGAACTTTCTTTGGAAGAGCATTTTCTAGCTGGATCAACTGTGTTCTGCCTCTGCTCTAAGATCAAAACGGTTCGAGTAAATTACCTCTTCATGACCAAGACGTCGACGACGTCGACGACGACGTCGACGATGACGTCGACGGCGACTCAGGCATCATGGGGAACGCGCACTGACACAATTCTACTCCAAGACTCTTACTCAAGGTATCTGGGCCACGACTTGGATTGTTTTACTTGAACTTCAACACTGGGTCACATTTTTTCTAACCAAAAAAAAAAAAAAACTTGAAAAAGCTGTATGAAGGATAAGAAAAGAAAAGTGATGCTGAGATGTTCACTGCTTGACTACCAAAAAGCAACTGACGACTGCAGCAAAGACGACAGCACCAGCAGCAGCAGCAGCAGCAGCAGCGGCAGCAGGAGAAACCAAACTTTTTTTCTTTAGTAGTGCGAACATCAGCAGCTGAGTCTAAAGATGGAGTGACGACAATTTTTCTCAGCCTCTTTTTCGTTCTTTTTTGCTTAAGCTTGAAAATGCAAAAGTTTTCGTTTGAGGAATTGCTAATTCAGAAATGTGTCAACCGATATCAGACAGAGAATGAGCAAACACTTCAGTCTCGGGGGAAACGAACCCTTCTCTCTTCTGCGTCATCCTGGAGTTATGAGCGGGCAAGATTTTTGGGCGCCTTTGGGCGCCCTGAACGACTTCACTGATAACGAAGCTTGGTGGGTTTTGGAATATTCTATTTAGGTCATATCTTTGAGTGGTTTTGCAACTGACTAAGCTCAGTTACGTCGAAGAACTGTTTAATGCAACACCCCACGTACTTGGACACCTTCATTAAAAGACTATTATTTTCAGGTCGTAAATTAAAGCAGAGTGCAACTAAAATATGCCAGGCAAAATTTGGTGTACTCTTTTTCAAGGAGCAATTGCTTGGAGCGGCAAGTTTCCCAACCTAGCGTAATCGAAGCTAACCAAACCTGACCTGAAAAAAACCCTACCCCCATCTTACCTAAAAGTTGCTGACCTAACCTACAACTCCCACCTGATCTGACCAGGCTGAAAAGCTTGGTGAAAAATGTTCTTTTAGCAAACTTTTGGTGGCAACTCCTGAATGTTGTCGGTCTTTTCCCATCATCTCTGTTGTCCATTTTCACCCAAGTGTGACAGTTATGTAGCGGACACTTGCACACAGATCATTTGCATAATTGGGGGGATAAGAAGAGGAGAAAAAATAAAGAATTTCACCTCCAATTACGCCTGCAACTCTTCCTCAGCCACCACCAACCTGCTGTTCTCTCCCTTCTTTTCCTAGAAAGAGTAACAGTTTTGCAAATCATACGTGGAAGAATCCACCACTTGTGAATGAGAAAGTTGGAGCCACACACGCGGTAGCAGCTGATAATGATGATCCTAATGAAGGCGCGGTTAGGCGAACAAAAGTGCTGAAGAAGATCTGGCAGAAGAGGGGACGCCAGAAAAATGTGCCCCCTGTTAACCACGCCCTTAATCGGCTCTCGATTTGTCTTCTTCCGCAGTGGGGATGAGGGAGGGAGAAAAATTCCATTTCTGCGTCAATATTTGGTCACCTGGCAATTTTTTACCCTCCTCCTCCATGTTTGTAGCACGAAGTGTGCTTATTTGTGGACTTGTTTCGTCATCTTTGCCTCAAGGAAACGAACCCCGCGGTCGAAGTCATCGTGACCAAGACCTATTTGGACATGACACACGGGCACAGACGGGCAAGTTGCCCACGTGCTGTCGAGAAGAGATATGGCATGCCCAATATGGCAAATCTGGAGAAGGAAAAAGGAAAAAAAAAACAATTGCTGCCAACGGTACTTACAGGGTCGTCCAAAAGTAGCCACTGTCGTGACGACTACTCGAAAGGTCAATGCAGATCCTTTGCCTTGAGTGTTATAAGCAGACAAACAATGTAATCCCGACGTGGAGGTGGAGAACGAGACAGAGAGGATGAGTGACGACAGAACCGTTCGTTTCAGGCATGTCCACGAAGTGATTGGTGACGATCTCCGTGGCAGCTATTCCAAAGCTTACACGCAATCAACACTTTTTAAGTCACTCGTGAATCAACGTCAGCTTAAGGTGTTGGAGTAAACAGACAATGTGAACAGCCCTTGCATGATGGAGAACTCGGCCAAGCAGATCAGGGACTGCAGGGACGAGGAGCTATCAATGGCGATCTTAGTGACAGCTTAAGAATAAAACTGCTGCTTTTTCCGTCATCCAGCCTGTTCACAGATGTATTATATTTGGAGTGTACAAAGTTGCGTGGCCATTTTTGAAAAGGTCAATGTTAACCCTTTATTGTGAGTGTTATGAGCGGTCAGAACCTGGAGAATCTAGAACAAGGCTGTAAACGTCAGCAATGACGAAACCGTCTGCTTCGCGCACGCCAATGAAGTGACGAAATGACGATCTCAGTGACGGACGGGTATGGCAAGCTTGTTAATTTCCCCTCATTAGCTCATCCCCCCTCGTCTAATGACTCGCACTTAAAAAGTGCACTGGGGTGAGTTATTCAGACACCTTTTTGCCCCCAAGAACTGCATCGCTGAGAAGGCGTGCGAGATGAGCAAATTCTGGAAAACCTGAGACTGAGCATGCGTACGCAGAGGTTGCTCAAGGAGTCCCCCAGCTTGACGGCCTCCTCCATGGTGACGTTGCACTTGACGTAGTTCGCGCTCATGCCCTGCATGAGTCAGTCAAGTCTTGCTCTCAAAAGTGCCCGAATTCTGGCCTGGCCGGAAGAAACTGTCAACTTTTCCAACATCCCAGACCAAAAGCTGAGAAGATTGTTGGTCGCATAAGGACAGTAGAAGTCTGTATGACATCTTATACAGAGACTTAGCTCTAGTCTAGTATTGGAACATAGTGAAATTGAGCTTTTTTTCTAAACTGAAAAACTCTTTCAAGAATACTAAAACAATCGTTCACACGAGACCTGAGTGTACAGAAGCTCATATGCTTGTTTTCCTGTCGAGTAGACATGAGTAGACACATATTTACGAGTGCCAGAGAGAGAAGAGTTTCGCACCCACCCCCAAAAAAGTCCCACTTGAAAAGGTTGGGAATTGACACGGCCAATGTGCGACTCATGTCTGAACAGTTTCGCAACGCAAAGACTGACCAAGCAACGTAAGCTGGAGGAGCCTTAGTTTCCCTTTTCTGGCTCGTTAAGGGTTTTCTCTCCTTCCAGAGTGGCAAAAATAATGGCTTCAACGTGGCAAAAGATGAGTTATTTCTCTTTTCCTCAAGGCTCAAAGCTGGTGACGCAAAAATCCTAATATGAACCACAACAAATTCCACCTGAAAGAGTGACTGCGGGTCCAAGTGGGACAGTCTTCATTGGAGGAAGAACCTTGTTGACAACTGTTGACTTTGCACAGACATGGCTTTAAAAAGAGAGGCAACAGAACCTGACGGAGAGAATGAGAACGAAACCTGCTGCTGTGAGTTGAACAAGATGTCCATTGCTTGTGAAATTGCTCTCCTTCTGTCTGTAAATACGGGGTGTTCCATAAGGCATTCAATGCCTACGTTAGATTAGAGAACAAGGAAGACGCAATAACATTGGTCCTGCTCATCCGTGGCGGCAAAACACATTGTTTGTCCCACGTGCTGGACTTTGGCTCATTGGAGTCAAGCCTTCAAAAACAGCACAGACTATCTTTTCCTTCCTACCTACAGCGTGATCCAAAATTAGTAGGGTGTCATGCCAATGCTGGATGACAACATCTTGAGACCGATCCTGCTCATCTCAGCTTGTCCAAACTGCTGGACTTTGGCTCATTGGAATCAAGCCTACCAGAGAAGGACAGGTGAGTGGACTACATTGAGGTGTGCAGTGACCTCAGGGACATCATTCAGCGTAGTCACAGAAGCAGTTCAGGACAAAACTGAGTATCTTCTGCCTCTCCAAACATGATTGTCCTTCCAACATTCCATTTTATGTCAAACGGTCAGGGTTGCCAACTTTCAATGGACTCCGGGCTGACTCACCACGCTGAACGTGGCTGCCACCGTAGGAAATTCGTCGTGAAGCTGGCGAATTTTCATCAGTTCTGCTCTTGCAGCAGTGCTGTGAGTGAGGACGATTTCGCATAAAATAAGAGGCATTATGAAGCCTTCGTTTCTTTTTTTTTGCCTGTTGTTGCCTACGTTGAGTTCTTCGCCCACGTTCGAACCCATAAAACTCGCACGTCGTAATTTTGGGCATGTGGAAAATGAGTGAGTGCAGCAGACACGACTTCATGCATAAGCGCGTGCGCGCGCGCGTGCGTGTGCGTGCGTGCACGTGCGTGCAAGTGCGCGCGTGTGGGAGCGAAACAAAGGGGAGAAATGGATGGACACACTGGCAAAAATGTTTTCACATAATGCAGCTCACACACCCATACACGCACACACGCACGCACACGCACGCACACACATGTTTCACTCGACAGAAAACAAGCACATGAGCTCCTGTGCAGTGAGGTCTCGATTCGACGATTGTTTTGCTGTTGAATGGCAAGTTCACTGTAGAAAATAGACTCAGCTTAATAACGTCCTAAGAGTCTCAACTGAACGGTGAAGTAATAAGTGCTCATGCCTGAGGTCGGAATGGTACATGATGTCTGTGGATGAGGAGGCTGAGGCTGAGAAGCTGTCAATACCTTAAGTTATTTGTTTCTGATATTAGGACTCGAGTATAGGTAGTTACCAATCAATCTCAAGCTGAAGATTGCCACTGATTTAAAGTATCATCAAACCTTCACTACACTCATTGGTGGAGGGCGGATCGATGAGTCACTCTTGACCAAAAAATGCCTCAGTCTCATATTATATTATGATGCTTCGCAATATTATATTACATTTATGATGCTTCTTTGGGCAAAATGTGCAAAAGGTTATGTTGAAGTTGCAAATTCATGTCAATTTTACCCCGAATCCATATTATCTTTATGGCATTCTACGCCGTTTTCAAGCATTCTACTGTTGCGAAAATATTGACTGGTGAAAACATATTTGTCACTTTGCATTGCACTCTCTCCGCCCGGAAGTACTTTGCACATTTTCTATTCAGATGTGCTTCACAAGTGTAACCCGAGCCTTAACAGTGCATTTGTACATGGCTAAAAAGTCTGAGACAAAACAAGGCAAAAAAAAAGAAGAGCAGGAATTTTGCTGCTTTCGCTGCATGATGAAAAGGGCGATTTAACGTGAAAAATGTTTTGACGATTGCCAACCAACTGCGCGAGCCACATGACGGAGGATCGGAGCAAAGAGAGATTTTTGCAGTTGCAAATTCCACACTTATTTATTCTGCGCGATCTCAGCGGGTCTTGTGCAACGAGGTGAAAGATTGGGAGTTCACCTGGTGGGTTCTGGACGCCCACGTGCACTACTTTTTTATCGTGAGGGTTTGAGCTCAATAGTTCTCTTCTTTGTCCCTCGGCAACTGTGTAAGGTTTTCCTATTGTATAGGGAAGCTTCAGAGTATTTGCTTACTGTGTGGGAAATCTCAGTGGACTGTGAATGAATATCTCACTCGTCAGTCCATACATGCTCAAGGGGGGGGGGATGGAGTTTGCCTCTGGTGCGTGGGAGGACGGAAGAGCAACAAGACAGGAGAAGGAAATGCCTGCAATGATTTTTCTCCCTTTGCGCAAAACTATGCAGTTTTGAACGTTATCAAGATCAGTCTGTAGAGCTTCATGTCGAAACATTCCGAATGATAATACAACATTCTGAAGGACTGAAGCTTTGGCCTTAAAAGGGCCATTGTCGGCAGCCGACAGTGAAATCCTATACATCAACCTTTTAAAACTTCATGTATAGGTATTTTAGGGGGCAAATTAACATTTACATTGTCAAGCTGAAGTCTCAAATTGTCACTACCAAATTGCACTTAACATCTCTGTCCATGAGCCCCAGAAGAAGAACCTACAGAACTTTGTATACATTTTAAAGTATAAGATAACATTCTCAAGCACCATATATTGTGACGCTTAGGTCCTGAAGTGGCCGCTGTCGGCAGCCATCACCGGGAACAACCTCTTCTCCAACTCCACAGATCAACTCATGACACTTTACGTATACACTTTCGACACTAACTTAACATTCATGTCGTGAAGCTCCTGCCCTGAAGTGGTCACTGTCTTCTGTCTGCAGCCAACACAGTCCAGACACCGGGGTTGTACTTGACGTCCCGTACCAGATTGGAATCCGGGCTCACGTGGAAGGTCCAGGATCACTTCTCCGGCCCGGCTGCATCTTGCACAAACAGAGAGCAACTACGCAACGTCTTTGTGCTTCCATTCCAACAATGTTGAGGGGGAAAAAACAAGACTTGTTTAAAGTCAGAGTTGCCACTGAGAGTGAGAGACAAAGCAGCTTGAAATCGAAAAGTGCAACCAGAATTACCTGAGATGCATTTACAAGAAGTGTCCCCGCACTGTGCATACAGCATCATGTACCGTGCGTGCCACGTCTAACTGAAAAGCTTGACGTATCGTGTGAGTCACCAGCAACCTTGCTCATGTGCAATCTTTCACTTTTTGCCTCACAAGATATATCCGAAGCTTGGTTCGTTCGTGCGTTGCCTGTCAAAGTCTCTGCCCAAGCCGCAAGTTTTTCCCAAGCTCCCCCCCCTGGCCTGCCTGCCTGAGTTCAGGTACGTGACGCGATTTGTCTGGGAGAAAATCATAGTTTAATTCTTCTTTTCACACACATCTCTCATGCACATCTCATTTCCACATCTCACTTCCGCGAGTTGCTCGGGCAAGATCACGCTCTTGGCTCCGGACTGGGCTGTGCCGGGTGTTCTCGCTATAGTGTCTTTCAAGTATGAGTCACTTATGAGACGTCGGAATTTTAGGTTAAAAAACTAAATGGACAAGGCTTCCGTAACACGTGGAAAAATCTCACAAGAGAAAAGTGCAGCAAAATTTGTGGAAAAAAAGGTGATGAAGTTGTAATAAAGGGTGAAAAATCCAGGAAAGAAATCTTCACCCCCAATTTCTAACTGCTTGCTGACTTAACAAAGGTCAATTGACACAGCTAAGATCACGCCACTGAAATCGTCATTTGCGACCTGATTGCCGGCATCGGTTTCATCGTCGCTGACGTTTTCGGTCATGTCCTCCACCGTGCAGATGCTGATCATGCGGCTTGTTTACTTAGTCATAACACACAATGTCAAAGGGACCTTTTCAGCCGTTAACTCATGTAACACATTGTAAAACGACGGCGATAAAGGTCCCATCCACAGCTCCTACGTCAGTCAGCTCCATCACGGACGTGTCCCTCATCCTGTCTCTACACGCTCAGCTGAAGTAAAGATCTGTCGGACATCTGCTAAGATTTTGATATCTGCACGCGCTTCTGCATCTGGACGTCCTGCGTTGACGAGCACAGTCGGACTTGCAATGCCGACAGGCCGACAAGCAGCTGGTTTTTTTTTAAGCACAACTTATGTGTACTCAATTTTCAACAATAAATGTGTCTTTTACTGACAGCAAATGTCGAATAAAGCAATATTTTTGGTCGTGTCTGCATCTGTGCTGATGTCAACGTGGACGTCGGCATCTGCTGATGTTATAAATTCCCACCTCAACTGACGACACTCAAAGCAAAGGGTTGACATAACGTTACAGGCAGGCAGGTACAGTGCAGCAATACAGTGGAAGCCTCCAGAGGCTTCGGTCATGTCAACCCTCCAATCTACCATAGCCTCAGCCAGAGAAGGTCTCTCTCTGACCACTTCAAGTTTAGCATTCCAGAAAAGAGTAACGGTACCAGTGATATCTTGAGCTGTGTACGGAGAATGAAAAACTTGATCAAGGAGGCCGAAGCTGATGACAGAGAAATTGAGAGAGACTCTTCCTCAGAAGCTTTATGCACAGCCTCCGCTCAGCAGCCTCCGTGTACATAACGGTAGAGAGGCAGTTGCAGTAAAAAAGGGTTATCAAAGTTTCTCACGAGAGCCAAGATTTCTCTCACTTGTGGCTCAATCTTTCTTTTCTCATGTACACGTTCTGTACGTGTGTGTAGCAAAATAGCCCATTTTTTTATTCTTCTCTTCTCCTGGCAAAATTATGTCTTCTCCTCTCCCATATTCACGTCGTTGTTGTCGTCTGCGGGCATCATCAGATAGGGAAAAAAAAATACAAACACCGTTAGATGCAGCAGCAGCAGCGGTGATGTTGCCAGCCTCGAGTGCAGGCTCGAATAGAGCTCTCAGATCTTTAAAACACTTAGGAATGCCCAGCACATAAAGAAGAACTGCCCAGCATGCATGGGCCTGCACTCCCCATTAGTGATGATGCGAGCTAGCTCGAGCCTATGGAGCACTGTTCAATTCCTGTAGGAGGCCCTGATCCTGAACAGGTCTGTTCAGTGCATCTAGAGGACCTCGAGCATGGAGTACAGTCATGTCGAGGGCCTCAAGTCTAGGCACGACTGCTCAGTGTGTGGAGTCATAGCGTATCGGTTAGTAATGACGCGGGCATCAAACCTAGGCCCGTGAGCCTTTTCGGGAGACTTCGTCTCGAGGTAGAAAAGCACTTTTCCAGGGACTTGAGTCTTCAATCAGCCATTTTTTTGGCCAAGATTGCATGAAATGGGCCGAGAAGGCTTGTACAAGGCTTATTCGGCAGTGATTGGTAGCAGCGCGGAATCAGTCTAAATTCGCTCTTGTACCGTCATTTCAAAGGTCAAGCCTGGGGCTCGTGGGAGTCCTCTTTATGCCTACACAGCTTTGGGCTCTCTCGCATCATCACCAATGGGCGTTGAACAGAGGTTGAAGCAAGGCCAACTTAAATAGAAATGACAACGAGACTAAGAGGGGGGAAAAATAGATAAAACACGCACACTTCCCTTCTCTGTGCATTTTGCTCTTAACTTTAGTGCACCTCTACCAAAGCATCAAATGTGCCAACTCATTTGGCAGCGCTTGCGCATACGTCTCAAGCAATAACTCGGGCGCTACTGACTCGTCTGTCTTGCCAAAGCTTTGTAATGCAATTTGCCCATAGCACATTTTGCCATAATGGGCTTGTAATCCAGAGCATCATCGAGCAGCAGCGACCCAATTTGTCTACCAGTTTGTTTGGACTTGACTGGAGGTAACTGTACTCGGGCGCGTCAAGACGGAGCCGGAGCAACGGGAAACACTGCAAGCACTCCATAGCGGCTGTGGTGGCGAGAGACGTCCTGATCTGGTCTGGGCAGGGTGACCAAAAGCCGGGGGGGGGGCTTTTTGTGCCAACTTTGGACAATAAACGGAGGAAAACATCTGGGGATTCATGCTACCCATCCTCAGTGGTCAGACTTCTCGTTCAAGGTGCTGGACTTTGGCTCGCGGGGATCATGTCTGCGTGAGCAAGACGATGATTTGTCTCCTCCGGCGCACATACGCCAACACATTTGAAAGGGTTTCCTATCCAGGAACGCATCTCAGGTCAGACAAATAAGGTCTGGTGTGAATGTGGATCACACAATGAGTCCGGAGCAAGTCTTTCACGTCAGCACGTTCGCATGCAAAATGTGTCGTGTCTCCATCAGTCAGTGCTTGAAAGATCACTTCAACAATGTCATGTTCGTCATGAGCACCAGGTTTTGAAGCGTCGGCGCGATAATTGGATGAAAAATGGGCGGATTTCAAGCTGAAACGAGCATTCCGAACTCCCCAAACAGTTAGTCAATGCTAAAGCATGTGCACAAAAAAGGGTGACGCAAAAAAAGGGTTAGAAAATTGCACACCACGTCACAGTCTGGACTGCCTGCTATTTAGGCTTTTTTGTTTCCACCCTGTTACAGCGATCAAGAGAGAACTTGAGAGGAAGAGAGAGAGAGAGAGAGAGAGAGAGTTGCAACGTTGTTGCACCACCTTCTGAGCGAACACGTCATGGCCCAACTTTCTACTAACGGACAAAGTTAAAACTGATATGAGCAATACTGCACTACGCATATCTCGACAGTCCCGTGCGAGGAGCTTGACACAGCTGTTAATAAACCGTGCTTATAGGAAATCATGTGTGACAACTTTGAGTATGCTGGTGATGGAGTCTTTTTCTGTGACGTTTGCTTCGCCGAGGAAGCTGCCGACGCTGCCAAATTGGGCTGTTGTGCCTTGAGTCTCTGCCTGAAGTGCTTTGGCGAGTACCTCCAAGTTGGGTCATGCCCAAAATGCTGCTCAAAGTTGCTAGGGGACAACCAGGTGGAGTCAGGCTTCGAGTACGTCTTCTACTCCAAGTCTCAGGAGAAGATTGACGAGTCGTCCAAGCTGATCGGTCACATCAACATCAGTGGTGACGACGACGACGACATCGTCCCCGACGACGTCGGTGAAGACAAAGAGGAATCTAGGATGAAGAGTGCTCTGAAGATGATCCCCACCGTGGTGCGCTGTCCGAAGCCCTTCTGCCTGAACTTTGCCTGGCGCAGCGAGGACAGGGAGAGGGAGTGCATGGCGTGCGGATTCAGGTACATCAACACCGTGTGCGACGTCTCTGACCGTTGCACTACACAATCTCGCACTGCAGGTTCTGCGCCATCTGCGAGCAGAGGTTCCACAACGACGGCGTCGACTGTCTCGAGCTTGACGAGGAGTGGTGGGTGGAGGCGAAGGTGAGTAATCAGCTCAACTTCCCTTGGCAATAGTGACTTTCCAGCACTCCAAGTTACTTTCCTTCACCTACCATTAAATTTCTGGTCTGCCATGAACAGTGAGCACGTGAATGCAGTGTGCGGTCCCGGTATCGAGGTGTCCTTGGGTGTCCAGCACAAGCAAATTCTACAAGTTAGTTGGTTGAATTGACAAAAAAAAAACAACGCTTCTTCGCTCTTCTGTACAGGGTGGACCAAAGAGATTTGCAATGTTGTTTTAAACCTTCCAAATGAGTTGCAAACCTCCTTAGTCCATCCTGTACAGCGCAATTCCTGCAGGGGATGTTTAAGGACTGTGAAGTTAGCTCCAGTGAACGACTGGTGAAACTCGCCTCGACGCTCTATGCCGACGCCGAGAAAAGGTTCGGAAGCGACCTCATCTACCACGACGACATCGACGGACTGCGCTACGCGGACAAGCTCACCTTGGCCAGGGCGTACGTGGACACTGAGTGGAAGCGTCGGCGTCTGGACCTGCAGTTTGGAAGGACTTTCATGCGCTACCTGTGCTTGAGGTAAAAAAGAGGAGCTGAAACGTGAGGCACACTGTACGTAGGACGGTACACACACGTGTACACGTCTGCCATTTGCAGCTGTCGTCAGGAGAACGCCAAGTTCGACTCCAGCGTCAGCCAGACTCCCTGGTGGAAGTCCATTCAGGCCAGCGTGTCGTCCAAGCGGTGGCGCCTTTGCCCCAAATGCGGCATGGTCACCGAGCGGATGGAGTCCTACACCTGCGCTCTGGCCTTCGCCGGCCATTGCTCGGCCTTCGGCTGCAAGGTCAGCGCCGGCAAGGTCAGGGGAAGGAGGAAGAGAAAACCTCAGCTGCAAAGATCTCCAAGTCCGCAATTCACAAGACTGGAAAGTCGCAGGAGGCTGAGGGGACAGAAGTGATCATTTGGCACTTGGCACTTGGCACTGTCACACACCCTCTACCAAAAGTGGACCGAACACCCATGGACTTAGCGAAAATTTCGCCCCAAATTGTGGGGATCTGCGTTGGACCCTGTCAGGGAAAGAAGGGGTGGGGTTGGAGAAGAATCCCCCAGAGTGACAAGCTGTAGACAAACTTACTTATTGTAGCCATTTCTCAGATTGACATTGCTTGACAATCATGCCAGAATTGAATACTTGTTTCCCGTTCATGCTACACACAGGGGACGTTTAAGGACCGTGGAGGTAAAAACCTTAGTGCCCTAAGCACGTTGACAACGTATCTATTGATGCTCTGAACGCCATCAGCTGCCCAAGTGCATGACTCATAAAAGTTAAAGATACAAGGTTAATAACTCAGCATATGCTCCCGACAACAAGGCCATCGGCGGCATGTGCAAGTCTTTGCTTGAACAGAACCTCCAGCTTTGGCAATTGACAACGTTAACATTGTCAGAAGTTGTTTTGACAAATCCATTCTGTACTGTTGAATGGATCAAACAGCTGCATCAAGTGTGTACCGAAAGTTGCTTGCAAAAACGTTGCAAACTATTTTGACCCACCCTGTATTACTCGCATCTTTCTGTCATTCTCCAGAGCCGTCAGAGCTTGGGAAAGACTTTCATCCCGTGATATTTCTCAAAATATCTTCTCCCGCCACGTAAGAAATATGTGAAATCCCAAGAAACTACGGAAAAGATGGTGAAAAATGGACTGCTCGTTGCGTAAGACAACAATTACACGACAAGAAAAAAAATGCTCGTCTTCTTTCTTACAGGGCGTCTGTGACAAATCAAGGCTAAGCTTTTAGGGCTCCTCAAACAAGTGTTGTGTTAAGAGCTTGGAAGCTTTGAGTACATGAGGTTGAAAAGTTTTGCTTTATTTTCAGTCAAGAAGCTTATTGTTGCCTCACATCCTTATGATTGAGATTGCACAATGCTGCGTTGGCGATCGGCGCTGCTCTAAGCGTCGTCTTGACACCCTGTAAGTCGTGATCCCGCCGGTGCCATCGACCAATTGGTCCTCTGCTCTCGCCACGCGCTCTCCAGCCCGGCCGCGCGCGCGCTCCTGGAGGTGAAAATGCTTTTCGTCACGATCATTTACGGCGCTCACGAAATTGGTTCAAAGAAAGTTTTGGGTTCGCGCAATTTCTGCGCGCAGCAAAGAAAGAAAAAAAGGGTTGCATTTCTCACTAACTTCTCTCTCTCTCTCTCTCTCTCTTTTTAATTCTAAATGAACACACGCAGGCGTCGATTGAGGCTGTCGCGTCTCTTGGTTTCGGAATTTTAGGGGGAAAATTGATCAAAGAGAAATCAAGAAACTTTGGTAGTTTGTCACTAAAATTTTGAAGACAAAAACCATCCAGGCGTATTTATTCCATGCGTGTTTTCCCTGCAATATTACATTTAGTAAGATTGTTTCTTCCTTTATTTGGGACCAGAGCAGTCGTCTCTTTCTCCCTTATAACTGTATATTAACGAAGCATATTGTAGTACTATATGAACCCGAGTTGGACTTGAGTGCACAAGGGATATAAAATGACGCGAGTGCTGTCAAGTCCAAAGAGGGTCAATATAAGTACACATTCACAATATGTCCCTCTGAGGGGAGGGGAAATATAGTAGTAAGGGAAATAAAATATAGTCTTTCTGGGAAAGCATGAGATGGAGCAAGCTCAGGCCTTCAGAGAGAGGTTTTTTATTCCTCGAGTGCAGAGGTTGTACTTGCGTATGCACAAACGTGGTTCTTCCACAGAAGATTCAGAAAAGTCCTACGTGGTTTTCGGCTCTTGTACTTGTCTGTACTTGGTGAATAACAACGTATGTTTCTTTTTTTCGCCTCAATGTTGACCTAAAATTCCGCTTTCTCCACCTCGCTCTCCCACTCACGTACGCACACGCACGCACACAGGAAGTGAAACACTGGCTCGGCTTTAAAATGACACCAATGTGGGGGAAAAAGTGCCTCGGACAAAAGAGGGCAATAACATGAGGTTTTCCCCCGTGCCTACGTGCAAAGTTCGTGATTGATTTGGACTGGAACTCGAACGTCGTCATCACCTGGGACGTGAGCAGCTCGGCCAGCCACAAGTGCATCCACTGTAACAAGAAGTGTTCCTCTTTCTCGGCCAGAACCTTTCAGCATAGCATTCAATGTCGAGCATGCGTCCCACATGCAAAGCTTGGAGGCCCTGAAGTCATTCGCCGCGTTGGCGTTCGGTGCCGGTAAATTGTGCAAGGCCGCCCAGGGATGTTTGAGGTACCTCGTCAAGGCCAAAGAAAGGTCACTCGGAGTCACTCGATGAACGCTTTATGAGTGACGTCATTAGAATGTTGGAAAAAAAACCTGAATTTCTTGGCCACCCTGTGGTACAGTGGAAGGCAACTGTTGTATTATTCGAGTAAAAAAAAATAACAGAAAAAAGTGCGACAGGTAGTGAAATTTAGAAAGAAATTACCAGTAACGTAGACATTGCAATGAAGGGGAAAAACCTAAAGTGCAATTTTCGTCACCTAAATTACAAAGTTCTTCACTTAATATTCCGATATTTCACTTAAAGCATACAATTGAAGCCTTACTTTCCTTGAAATATCAACGCTTCTTTCTTCATGTTTGGCCAAAGCCTCGTTTGAAAAAGTCGTGTCGACCTCGTGCGAAGTTCCCGGCCTCTAGAGGCCAACCCAAAGCCTCTCTTCATCACTAATCGAGTTCAACTGTCCAGACGAGATCGGCTTCGGAGTTGTATCGACTTTATGCCAACTCATTATCGTAAATAGCGCTATTACTGTCTCGACCTGGTCGTCGTTCCTCCCACAAATAAAGCACAAGTACGAGAAAATCGACTCCAAAGGTGCCTACGCTAATAGATGCTATGTGGAGCCACATGAGGCCTCTTGATGGCCAGATAAATGGGTTCCCTCAGTCTGCAAGTGAGGGAGTTCGCGGACTCGATCGGGGTCCGACACGATCGAGATGGAGGGCACCGGCACCGTGGCTAATATGGTGCCCAAGTAGGCCTTCAACTACAGCACGCATTCGACGAGTCAAAAGGTAAGGTCTATTACAGTGGGCCCCGCTTATTCCATGACGACATTCGGATTATACCGACAAGTTTCTCAGGTCCCCATTGCTTAATAGGATCGGCTATACCGATGTTTTCAACAGTTATACCGACAATTTGACATTAAAAAGATACTTTTTTCACATTTTTCCCAGGCAATTCGACATTACGCATGAATTTTGCCCAACCTGACTATTCCTCCATGAGTTGGCATCCTGTTTTCACTTATATGCTTCAAAGCAAACTGTACTTTCAACGCAGACACGTAGGAATTCAGCAGTAATATTATCAATATCAGTACAATTCTCCGGATATCTCTCCTGTTGCCGAGGGTGTCAGTTCAAGTACAGTCCAATATCTATGTACTGTACTTCAAGACCATTGTATTGACGATGGAAAAATAATACAGCTTAATTCAGCATGTGGTCTCGTCTCGCTGCCTCCAATGGACAAATCTTGTCCAGGGGGTTCCATAATGAGCACATACACTCATCTTCAGAAAGGCTCTGTAGCTAAATGAGGCTCACTTAGATTAGCAGAAGTGTTAACTGTTGAAGACTACGTTACAAATTGACTGTCTGTACTGTCCTCGAAGATGCACCATGACCTTCTTAGTGTAATCATCAAGGGCTTTTGCCATAAGGTGGCATTCATTTAAAGTAGCCATTAGACGAGTGAAATACGTCGTCATTGGAGGGGTGATTTGATAGCTATTAGGCCATAGTCACGCAAGATTTGGCTCAGAAGCTCTCCTACGTGCTGCAGCTACAGCTGTCACTGTCGTCATTGGCCTTGCTCTCCAAGATGTCTCCACTGACTTCAACGACATTTTCGTGCCTCATTTGCTTTCAGTCACTCTAACATTTTGATGGGGAAATTTCCATCTGTCATGACAAGACCTGCAGGAAAGTCCTTAAAAAAACCGCAGTATGCGCTCATTATGAAACTCCCTGTACAGTCACTGACGCAAAAATGCGATTTTTTTTTTGGTAGGCCGAGGAAAAACTTAAATCTGTCATCATCAAGTGTGCCTCCTCCTCGTCCTCCTCCTCCACCGACGTCGATGTCAGCGACATGAACGTTTTTAACGCCTACGGACTCGGCGAGACACAGGGTGTCTCAGTTGGCTGGCAACCTGACCTCCCTGTACAGCCCCCCACTCTGTGACGTGAGTGAAACGACTGCTCATAACGCGTTAGGAACGCGTTAACCTTAGGAAACTGAGAGTTATCCAGTCACGTTGCTTAAGACATTGATATTACAGTATGGACCGTAAGTAAACAACGTAATGGCCACGTTTTGCAAAAATCTTCACAACTGAGCAAACGTGAATAAAGCAAGTGAAGTGACACAACTTGTATCCACGACGGAAAGGTATTGGCACAGTGGAACATTATTATATTGCTATAATATAGCATATTGACAAAAAAATCATTTGCGGTCTTTGGTCTGAGAAACTGAGTTGTCCCAGTACAGTTATAGACACGCTGATGTAAATTCAAACACTCTGATATAAATACGATATCGTTGTCGCGAATTTTCAAGGTCTGTAACTGAATGAACCTAAAGAAGTTTGTTTGTCAGCTAATAACCTCTACGTGTGCTGCACCACGGCATAAATAAGACATTTTGGCCGTGTCGTGCCACAAATGTTGAATATTTATGACTGAATAAACGTTATTTGCAACCCAATTGGGACAGCCCGTACATGTGCAGCACAACACAAGGCGCTGCTGCGACATAAATAACACATTTTACTTGTGTCTTGCCACAAATGTTGAACGTTTATGACTGAATAAACATTATTTGCAAGCCAATTGAGACAAGCTGTAGGTGTGGCGCTCTGGACAAGGCACTGACATAAACAACACGCCATGGCCATTTTTTTGTCGAATCTGGCTGAGCAGCTGAGACACCCTGTACAGAGTGCAGTAAGCAAGGCGAGTCTCCACCATGCGCGGCAGGGCTTTTGCAAACTTCCAACGTCCACGAGTAGATGAAGCCGGCGAAAGTGAGTGAACTGAGCCACCCTGTGCGAGCCGAAAAGTCTCAGGCATCACCAAGTTTCCCCTTCCACCCCAGTGTAATCCTTCTTCGCCATTAATTGCGTGCATTTTTTTGCAACCTTGAAATGCCGCACAAGGGTATCCATGGACCTCCGTACGTACGAACGTAGGTGTTTAATAAGTAGACGCCTCCTCACGTCATTGCGAAAAGATATCGCGTAACACCTTCACAGAAGAGGAAAAAAATTCTTTTGTTTGGCTGATTAATTCTTCATGGGTGAATAAGCTGGATGTGACATTGAACGGAACACAGCAGAAATTGCGACAGAACAGCAGTTTTCCTTTATTTTTTTCGTTTTAATTTTGATTCATTTTCGCTTTTGCGGATTAAAAAAGAAGGCTGACAGTTTGTGGAGGAGAGAACAAGGCTGTCAAATCGACGCTGACACTGGATGCGAGTGGAGTGACTGAGTTGACGACGGCACCAGGTGAATGGATACTCTGAGTCATCTGTAGGTATAGTCGAACTTTGATATAGCATTAAAAGTGCTGCGTAAAGCAAAGATTGCAGTGCTCACTGACTTTGTACTTCATAAAAGATACAACCTAATAACTCTCTGCCCCCTTCCCTGAATGGTGAAGTGAATCAGAGGCTGCTGACGGGAGACGTCACGTTATCATCGTTGCTTTACTTTATCGATGTTCGACGTTACTCAGTCAACCTTCTCAGTCAGAGATTGAAGTCTGATGTCCTGGATCCTTTCTCGACCTCCGACCTCGAGGACCCAAGGACCTCGATATGCTGAAGTCGTTCTATGGTTCAATTCAATACGTCGAAGGTTGACTTTATCTTGTGGTCACCTTTTCAAATTGGCATCATGGGCAAAATCGTGTTTTACCAATGAAACATCCGTTTGACTGCCAACCAAAGTTGGAAAAAACAGCTCTGTTTTGTGTGCAATCTTTACAGGAAACCATGATTAAACTGAAAGTCAATTAAAATTATTGCGCAGTTTTTTCCAGTCAATAAAAAATCTTAGCTCAGCCAATAAAAGTGAGAAACAGCCTTGTTCAACCACTAGAAATGAAAAAAAACCAGCCTCATTTTGTCAACAAACATGGAAAAAGTCTTATTTGGAGGACACAAAAAAATAGACAGCCTCGTTGAATTGATGAAGAAATTCCAGCAGTCTTGTTTCAGTAAATGTGTAAAAAACCCTAGTTATTCAAAAAAATAAAAAAAACAGGCTTCCTCAGTCAAGAAGTAAAAAACTAGAAAAACAGCTCTTTCTCAGTGTTTCATAATACAGTCTCTCGACAATCAGCCTACGACTAAACCGAGAGTCATTTAAATTAATCGCACAGTCTTTGGGCAAAAACTGTTCACTCAAATGTGGCGTGGAGGAAGCATTTGAGCTGACTCATTTTTCTGCCTTTTGCACTGGCATAACTTGTGGAGACAGATGAGAGCCTCAGTTACAAGTAGGACATGGCAACCCCACCCTATGGCACACATGCACACACGCACGCACACACACACGTGTGGTCATCACGTCAGCACTAAGATTTTAGCTCGTGTCGACGCCCAAAAGCCTTCATTGGTGCCACCTCCTTCAGCCAGTCCAAAGATGGATGGACCATTTTTTGTGTGTGTGTTTGCCACCTTCATCTGTTAAATAAGTGGGTTTAAACACCAGGTTCCAGTCAGGTCTGTTAACACTTTTGACCACAAGGAAAACCTGTAGTCAATAACTTTTTTTTTCTTTTGACTCCAGGAAAAAAAATTGCCAAGAGGTGGTGATCCATTTGCACACCTGACACGGGTAATTGAAAGAGGCTTTTGTGGCTCAAAGTGCGACCCCTCTGGACTGTTTTAAAGCATCCATCAAGACAATTTGGCAATGCAGAAGTGGGAAGTAAGCAGCAGTTGAAGAATTTTCTGCGGACATGCGCCAGATGGCACCCGAACGTGCACTGACGGCCACTACGCTCGTACAGTATGATCCTCGTCCTCGCAGAGTGGCAACTCTAGCGTGGTGGAAGAGTGCGTGATCGATAGGGTGGGCACTACGGAGGTCACATTGAGCTTTGCCATTTTCACAAGCGGTTTGGGGTGAGGAATTGTGTCTACATCTAGGATCAAGCGATAATTTTGAGGCTGGTCTTGTCAAATAAGGGCCAGACCCTTGCAAAGTTGGCCTACAGCATGGTGTACTAGAACACCCTCATGCAAAGATCCTAGAGAGAATGTAAGACCATTTACTTTTCAAAAGTGACCCCGGAGAGGCCGGTCATGGCCCTGGACCTACAGGTGCATGTGAAAATGGCAAAGCTCCATGTGACCTCCGTAGTGCCCAGCCTACTGATCAATCGCCTTCCGGCCCTGGCAAGGACATTCACCCCAGGGCTGAGCACCGGTCTGGGAGTCTTCATGGTCCTGTCCCAGGACTCGTCACAGTCCAGTCTTAGGACTCGACTCCCTGACATTTACTGCAGTCACGGAATATACAGCCCTGACAATCACATGCACTGCATTACCTTTCGGCTCAAACTGCACTCTGCTGTCTGAGACCTGATTTATAGGTGAATCATGAGGGAGTGAAGAAACCAGTGCTGCCAGATACCACATTTGCCCGCCAAATTTCAAGACCTCCAGTGTTTTTCGGACTCTTTTCCAGGGTCAACATTTCAGATTTTCCTTGGCGTTTCGCTTCTTGGGTGGGAGGCAAATCTACGTCAAGTGTTTGGCCGTTTTTCAACAACACTTGGTATTTTCTGTTCCCACAAGTCTGGCTGGCAACGCTGTCTCAAGCCGGTGTAAGTGGTTACGGCTGACCGAATAAATAACGTGAACACTCAAGATGGGCAGGTTTGGTAGTGCATAATGGGCCTATTTTACCAGGCCTCTTTGGCTCCTGTTACCCAAACACACTCAAGCATGTGGTGGTTTCAATCAGGGAGTTTTTTGCCGGCAAACATGACATGACAGCTGCAGGTCTCGACACGCACTGGATGTACAGGGTGTCAGACGTTCTTCAGCAACTTTCCCTCACGGAAATATATAATTAGGAAAGTAGTAGAAATACGATAGTTTAATATTTCATAAATTTGTGCATCTACGCAGGGGTCTTGCAGAAACAATTCCGAACCCCTAGGCTGAAATACTATCAATGGAGGGAGCAAAATAGAGTTATGACAGAACAATTTTGATTTTAATAGATTGATGATAACACAATTTTTCAAACTTAGACAGTTTGGTTTGTACAGTGACGACAACTGAGACCTAACCCAAATGTAGACTAAAGGGCTTCCATATTCATCTGCAACAACACCCTGTACGTATTTTTTTGGTGGTGAAAGGTCTTATTATGCCAAAATTTTGTGAATCCAAACAAAAACTCGAGTCCAACTGCAAAATTCTGGCTTTTGTCCACGACTCCAACTGAATGACTCTGTTCTGGGCGTGCGCCAAACAGCCGAGCCACGCCCATACAAAGACAGGCCCGTTTTTTTGGGCCTTTTACCCCACCCTTAGATGAGCTGAGGCTTTTTTTGCTAAGAGATTAAAGCTTATTAATAGCTTGTTTCGCTGATTTTTTTTCTCTTGGCAGCCACCATCTCGTGGCTAGAGGTAGATCAAACCTATTTGTATACACGCAAGCGAGCATTTCTAGGCAAGGTGTGATGACGGAAGCCGACGCTAAAATTTTCACGGGAGGTAACGAATTGCAGCAATTTGAATTTCCTGGAAACAAAGGAAGGAGGGGATTCATCTCATGGAACGGGTTAGGGTTGGGTCGGGCCCAGTCGGGCAAGAGTGAACTGTCGTGCCACATGGTGAGGTGAGATTGCCACAAAATGTGCCATAGTTTTGGATTGCGTGAGGAGACTTTTAATCCCTCAAGCTCAGAGGTGCGGTGCTCAAGCTCAGGGGTGTCGAGATCGAGCTCGGAGGTGTCAAGCTCAATTTCAGAGGCGTCAAGCTCAATCTCAGCCCATCCCTAGCGTCAAGGCGATGGAACGTGACCTAAATAAAGGAAGTGCTTAAGAAGTTCCTTCTATAGGTTCATGACTGACAGGAAATTTGAAACATTGCCAGAAAGGCGGTCAAACTGCGGCTTGACGTCATTGCACAGCATGAAAAACATAGAAATTATTATAACAAAAAGTGTAATGTCTTACTGGGTGCAGCAACAGCAAATACCATTAGCATGAAAAGATGAAAATGAAGTGTAATGTGTCGTAGGCGCAAGAACCCTCTCCTTGAGCACTTTGCTGTGTTGATCTTAAGGCTGACAGAGCGAGAATGACATATCTTTGCAAATTTACATAATTTTTACTCATTTGGCCAAAAATTGCAAAACCTCTACAAATCACAAAAAAGACATTGGCCAAGAATAGCATATCCCTGCTCTCTCTTCGTTTGAATCATTACCCTGATGATCAACCCCTTCTCCGTGATCTCCCTCACACTGCTCAACTTCGCATCCATGGTCTCCATCACTCAGATGAATATCGTCTCCATGATCCCAGTTCCAGGTGAATTGTCCGTGCCTTGGAAAGTACTTTTCGGACGGGAATTTTTGTCAAGGCCAATCCTATTTGCGGACCTTTCCAGATTTCTGCTTAGGAGGCTTCGTAACGTTAAGACGAATTCAGTCGCCTTCACTTACCCTTTTTTCTACGAGACAACTTTAAATCTAAAAAAAACCCTCCCTGCTACTAATTGATCGCATTAGCGTGGAAGGGGTCGAAATCTCCTCCATCCACTCGGATGCGAAAATCCTTGCGCTTTGAGCACCAGCGAAGGAATTCCTGCTTCTGCCACGGTGATAATCCGGTGCTGGGAAGAAATAATCCGGCCTAGGAGTCCGGGCAGTCCGGGTTTCAAAGCCGTAACCCTCCAGCCTCACTAGCCCGCTTCGGCGCGCCTCGATGTAAGCGTTACAATCGTTTTCTCCATCAGCCATCTTGTCCAAGATGACGCCTTTGACGACGACTGTCATGGTGATGCTCATGAGGATGATGACTTCACTCGAATGGAATCTGCTACGAGGGTGTCCGTACTGCTTGTCCTGGACATGTCGTCGACCTTCCACCAGCAGGGAGCTTCCATCCCATTCCATCCCATGCGTCACTCATACTTTCACCTCCTTAAAGTAGTACAAAGGAAGGAAGGAGGTTACGCACAATCAGGCCCACAGCTTTGTCATCTAAGCACGCGCGCACGCGAGCACGCGTGCAGGCAGTCATTCAACAAGCACGCGCCTTGACACAGTGAAGGCTTCCTTTAACATCGTCCGCAAGTCCACAGACTTGGCCTCACTGCCTCCTGAAGTGCATAGAGCAATGTTAGTTGGTTCTGCACATCGCTGTTGGCTTGGGCAGAAAATGTATCTACGTTCTGTGCCACTTCTGAACTGCTTTTGCGCCCACGTATGCGTAGATTATGACAAAATAAGTTAGTTTTGACTAAGAGCATTTCAGCTTTGAATGATGTTAGATAGGATTTTTGGGCCAGACCGGTTATGCCTGAAAAATATCTATGTTTTTGGCTAAATGTTGCCATTCTTCCGAGTACGTTTGGCGAGAAGTGTAAATAATGTATGTGTCACGTTAGGCCCAAATCAATATGGCCTTGTCATTTTTAGCTCAGCTTTTGGACAAAGCAGGTTCATTCTGCAAAAGCATTAAACTGTACAACGTATATGCATATTGTTTAATCACTCCCCCAGACTGCCGAAACTTGTAAAAAGGAGACCATTTTTTTTATCAAGAACTTGTGGTTAAATGGATGCTCTTCTGTACTGCAAAGATGCCATCGCTTATCAGACTGAAAAAAAGGTGCAATCTGGTCGTCTCCCTCCTTCACCTCCTCCTGCTGAGTATATTTGTCCACACTAAAGCTCTTTTCTATGCTAATGGCTTGAGGAATTCCTCTTCTTCTACTTCGTGTGAGCCTCCATAACAGGCACAGAGAGGTCGACACAGATCCTTTGTTCTGCTCTTATAAGCGTCTCTCTCTTTGTTCCAGTCAAAATAATAGATTTCACTCCCAACAATAGGAACAGTGCATAAGTGCAGTAATAAAAGCATTTGCATACTTAGGAAAGGTTAATGACACGGTGCAGCTGAAGTCCATTGGTGTGCTGAGTAGGGGGGAGGAAGCGATGTAAAGCACTTTTTGCGTACTTGAAGCTTGCAGTTGGGTGAAGTGAAAGTTTCCTTCCTTATCGTGTCAACTTTCAAACTGTATACAGCCCATTTTTTACCCCCTCCCCCCACCAATCCATTCCTCCCAGCACATGCTCGGCTGAACGATGAGAGACTTCACTACTGCTGGGTGACTCATTTATGTACAGCATGTGTTCATCACCACTTAAATAAGTCCACCTGGACTACTGATATGCATACCTTTAGTAAGGTGGGTCCATCTAAACGACAAAGTGTCGCACTTATGTACAGTACTTGCACCCGTTCACATAACAATAAGTTCATTTGTGCCACAGGGTGTACTGTTTGTGTAGAATACGTATACAGCTTCATTAAAATAGGTCCATCTAGGGGACAGGGCGTCTCATATATATATATGTGCCTTATAATAAAAAAAATCCTCCAGAGCTGCAGGATGTGGCATTTATGAACAATATATTAAACACATTCATTGAAATGACTCTATCTGAGCAGCGGGGTGTCTCACGCATGCCCACTCTCCAGTGCAGTGCAGAGACGGTGCTGTATGAAGTACTATATGTAGCTATCATGTCCAACCAAGATTGGCAGGGAAATATTTCAACGGTGTCTCGAGGTGTTTTGCCCCAACTTTTAAATGTCCACAACTGACTGAACCTAAAGAGGCTGAGTCGACTGAGCCACTACATACCCTGAATACAGGGTAATCCATTGACCTCTGACATACGGAGCTATGGCGGACAAGATTGGATTGAAAGAGTTCTCAAGTAGTTCCCTGTTTGACGGATTTGGCAACCACTTCCTCAGCTCAACAGTGCGTGAAATTATCACTAGATCAACATTACTTGGCAGCTCTGCTTGCATCAAGCTACCAGTCCACTCTTGTCCGTGACAAGTCCGTATCTCAGAGGTCCCTGGGTAATTCCAATCATGTTTTGCAGTGTTTTTGCACTTATATCTAAAGTGACCTCAAGATAAGGAGAGTGAGCCAACCTGTACAACTGCTCATGTGATGGAGCAAGAAAAACTGCTGCTGCTGCTCAGACTAACCCACATCCTACCTAATTGCTTTGCGCTATCTCCGGTATAAAAGTGACTCCGACGATTACGTTGAAGAAGAAGCTTCAGTTCTCCCTTGTACAGGGTGCGTGATAATGACTTGCGTCGTGCGTGAAATGCATAATTACGGAATTAAGCATGTAATTAAGAGTGTTGTTTTCGGTTCTGGGAAGTCTACTTGGACAACCCGTTAAACGAAAGAGGGAGAGACAAAAATGATTGTTAATGACGATACTTAAGTCTCGGTGGAAATGTCTCCTCTTCGTCAAATCACTGTAATCAGTTTACGTGGACAAAGTGGCAGCTGCAAATACTCGTGTATGTAAGTAGAGCGCCTGCTCAAACCGCGTTTTACGGCCCCAAAGAGCCCCTCTGAGTCACCCTGTAGGTACTCGCGAGTGTTGGGTAAGCTGTGACTCTTCTCTCACGCTCAATTTCGCTCACTTCCTCTTTCTCAACCTTCCCTTTCTTCGTCAGAAAGGACGAGCTTTGACATGAGACGATGACAGTGGAGACCTGACTTGTTGGGACACCCTGTATCTCTCCTCGTACTTGGCGGTGATGAAGCCACCGACGACGTCAGTGAGTTGGAACTCTTGATTGACGAATGGAGCAATGAGGTGGGTATTGAGCAAATATTCGAGGTCGTCACTAGCTTTTCAGCAAAATGTGACGACCTTGGACGTTCCATGATAGATGTGAAAATGTAACTTTTATGTTAAGTTCTGCATTCTTGATGCGCCTGTTTACTGCAATAGCTGCACACGGGTCATCATCAGGGGTGTGCCAGTACCTAGCAGAAGTACATCCAGTACAAGTTTACTGGTACTTTTCAAACACATTCACTCACGAAAGTTCCAAAAACTTCCAAAATCCACTTCCAAAAAGGACTCCAGGCAGGTTGTCACACAAAGTTGATAAGACTTTAAGCAGCTACCCCAAGAACTCATTTCTGTCCTATGTTTCTGAACTTTTGCGAATATATTTCCGAAATCATATTTCCTGTGCACTGATTGTAAAAGCACTGCGACTACGAGTACATTTTCTAAAATTACGCTTGCATCGCCAGTGCAAGAACTAATGTTGTTCTGCATTACTGAACTGTAAGTAACTAAGCAGGTTACTTGTACAGTCCTACTGGTACCGTCCTAAGCCCTAGCATTGAAGCATATAGCATTGTGTGTATAGGCTGAGTCAGAGTGCATCCAGGTGCTCGTGCAGACAAGAACCGCTCCTGTCCTTCTTCTATGTGATTGATTTCTTGCAAACACGTCCGATCTCTCTTTGTACGTAGCGTAACCCTTTTTCTTCCACTCCCTTTTTGGCTCTCGCCACCTGCGAGTAAGTGAGAGAGACAGGCCGAGCTACTGGGTGTCCCACAAGTCCCAGTGTACTTTTCTGCGCTTGCCAAAGGTGGACGCGACGACTCCTCGGGCACCCGGTGGATAGACAGATGACGCTCACTGCCTGCCTCAATTGCACGAGCGTCGTCGTTACACACAAAAGAGAAATTAACGCTGCTGCAAAAGGTGGGATTCCAAAGAGTTAACCCGCTATGGCCATGATTTGGGTGGCCACTGCAGTGCAGTGCCATACAATGCAGTGCAGTGCCATACCATGCAGTGCAGTGCCATACCATGCAGTGCAGTGCCATACCATGCAGTGCAGTGCCATACCATGCAGTGCAGTGCCATACCATGCAGTGCAG
>JAAUXU010142402.1_pt1 | contig 53686 bp, 51 predicted proteins | sample 7278151 | NCBI WGS metagenome assembly JAAUXU01 (sample SAMN14350113, study PRJNA611818) | marine sediment metagenome | isolation source: surface marine sediment (1.8m) | place: French Polynesia: Moorea | collected 2018-08
ACCCCCTTTAACAAAAAAAGGTCACATTTTAGAACTAAAGAAGGCCCTAAAAATCAACTTTTCCGTCTTTCCCGCCGCTGTACGCTCACTTGTGGCCCCCACTGTATGTAGCACCTATTGCATGTGTTGCTCATTTGTGTCATTAGAGCTGATGCAGTGCATGAACATCAAGGTTGCAATCGATTTTTTTTCATTCTCCAGACCTAGGAATCGATTCTCAGACGCAGTCTTTAGATGGGCCCACTTCAAATAAGGGTGATGACGGCGCTCCGGAGTCTAGAGGACTCTTAGGACCGGCTCCAAACTCTGTCGAGGGAGAGAGACCGAACGAGGGAAACCGCGTCCTTCCGCCTGAGAGTGAGGTCATGGGAATGGCCGAAATCCTACAAAAGATGATAAGTGATGGTACGTTGACATAGCTACCAGAGGGCGTGTGTTAGTCATGTTCTTGCTACTCTGTGCTAAGATGATGACTACATTTGTTTTGTTGTAGAGATGCATGCAATACAAATGAGTGGAGTATGCGCCTATGCGCTGTGCTACGACCGTCAAATGGACGCAATTGTTGACTGGAGTATGAATATGATTTGTGAATCCTTGCCCACAGCCGCTCCCTTTCATGACCCTGATGCGGTACAGACCAGGCTTGAGCAGGGCATCCGTTCTCGCAGCGATGCCGTGGACGGCGACTGTTGCGTCAGAGCCAGGGGGCTGCCTTGGCAAGCGTCAGACCAAGACATCGCTAGATTCTTTGTGGGTCTGAACGTGGCGAGGTGAGAAGATGTTAGTACTTGCTGATGAAGAAAATACATTCAACGCCTGGTTCATGTCTTCAGAGGTGGTGTTGCACTTTGCCTGAGCGCTCAGGGTCGCCGCAATGGAGAGGCTTTGGTGCTGTTTGAGAGCTCTGCCCACCGGGAGATGGCGCTCAAGAGGCACAAGCATCACATTGGCAACAGGTATATCGAGGTTTACAAGGCCACCGGTGAAGACTTCATCAGCGTCGCTGGAGGTAAGGACAGCTCTGAGTCATCCTGCCTTTATTATTGTACTTGAACGTCGAACGTGTGCGTTTCGTGACTACGTAAATCTCCATTACAACACAAAAGTGTTGCACTGAGTCTTGTCTTCGTCATAGAATCCTCTACGTTTGAGATCACCCAAGTTTGGACTTGCATGGTGTGCAAGATTGCAGAGGTCAAAATGTCACACTTTTCTACATTTAATTGGCAATATTAGCTGAGTTGGCTGTTCAGGGAGAGTTTGTCAGACATTCCAGTTTCTGTTAATTCCGTGTTACCAGGACACATTCATGAAATACGTTCTGGATCACACGACTCCGCATTGGTCTCATCTGGCTGCTTCAGAGTCCACTCCTTAGAAGTTGGTAATCTTCCTCAGCTGCGTACCATTTATCAGCTCATACATTCTCCTGTCTGAATAGTGAAGAACTTGACGTTGTCTTGGAAACCCAATCGCCTTTTCCGCCTCCTTGATACATCTTTTTGCTTGCTTTGCTCGCGCTTGTCTTCTGGTAGACTTCTGGGCGCAAACCCGTTTTCTTCTCTCTCTCTCTCTTTCCTTCTTTCTTTCTTTCTTTCGTTCCCCTTTTCTCTCTCTTTCTGCTAACTCCAACGCGATGTTGTGTGAACTCATGCAGCTCATGCGCGCCTCTGCGTGTTTGTGTGCGTGTGTGTTTGCGTGTGCGTGTGAGTGGAAACGAGACTGAGGGAAATGAAAACACAGAAACATTTTTGCGATGGAAACTCCGAATTTAGCAGTCGTCTCATCTGCTTCCAGCATCGCAAGGTGTTGCTATTTTCACCCTGATGGACTTCTGAGTGAGCACCGACCGAGGTTTCAACGAGTGCATTGTGAATCCACGTCTGTTTGACGTTCGTGCATTCAACAGTTTTGTGCGCGTGGCTCTAAAACCATTGCGAGGAATTTTGGTTTGGAGTGTGGTGCTGTATTGTGTGGACTGGAAATTATGGCCAAAAAATAGTTGTTCCGCATCAAAATGAGTAGTAATATTCTGTGCACCCAGTGTAGGGCACCTCACTAAACTGCGCCTCAAAATGGATGACTGCACAGCTGATTTTTTCATACCACATCCAGTGAGACGTTTGACCACCCCTTAAATTCTGTCCAGGTGCTGGAACTCGTCCTTCGTAAGTTAGGTTAGGTCTGGCTAAGTCAGCCTGGGTCCGTTTAGGTTATGTTAGACATCTTTGATGAGCAATAAAGACTGTTTCCAATTAGATGTGCAATCATCACCTATTTTGACGCACAGTTAAGTCATTTTGATTCTTGAAACAATCATTTTGAGGGGTGGTTTTTTGCTGCGCAATAAGTAAGCTCCCGAAAATCTGCTATTCCATTCAATGATGAAAGTTGCTTTGGTAAGTGTATTCCGTGCTTCTAAGACACGCAAGTGTCCGCTTCTGTCGCAAGCAATATCCTCTACACAGTGCGTACACATACACATATGGTAAGCAGATACATGGCGAGGTGGCAAAGTATAGCCTAAATATTTAATGCGCTGAGCACGTGCGGCTGATGTTGCCCAGTGCAGTGCAGCACAATCCTTTTCCTACGTAAGCGTAACGTGTGGGCAGTGGCAGAGACGATCTGGTGAGGGCAATGACATGCTACATTCACGCTTGTCTACGCTCAACCATGTAATGAAGTGGAGTGTCTTGTGTAGGCTGGCCTGGAAAAAATTCAAAGGCTAATCGAACACCTTAAGTAGTCAGATTTGTGAAGAACTTAAAGATATGTTGAATGTGGGCAACGCTGGCACGTTCAGCCTCTTATGCGCGCTTCAGAGCTCACACGTGCAACTGTCGGTACCTTATCTTAACACGCACGTTGCCAACCTGTTTTATACAGTAAATAGATTGTGTGTGTGAGTGCAGGGAGAGAGAGAAGGAGAGGGACACAATACTTAACAGTCGTCCTGTTGTTGGTGGGACACTCTACAGCCCGCACTCCAATCCCAAGTCGCTTGCTCGCTCGCCGCTCGCTCGCTCGCTCGCTCGCTCGCTCGCTCGCTCGCTCGCTCGCTCGCTCGTTCGTTCGCGCAACACCCACCTGATTCGGCGATCCTGTTTGTCAGATTCAAACACAGATTGCGCGATGTTTGCTCGGCAAAGAAAGAGGGGAAGAGATAAGGCATTAATAGCAGCAGCAGCGGCAGTTTCACTATGTGTGGAGTGGAGTAGCAAGACGGAAAACTCATAATGCTCTAACCTAACATATCACGACTACATACTGAGCAGCAGTATGAAAAGAAGACATTTGCCTGATATACTGCAGTACTTTGTGTGTGTGTCTAAGAAAATGTGCTGCTGCAGCTGCAGAGCAGGGATCCACAATACGCCTGGCGGCAGCAGCGTTGCGGCGGCGGGAGGCGGCGGCGGCGGCGGCGGCGGCGGCGGCGGCGGCACAAGATTGCACTCAGTGATATAACAGACATCCTAACGCACACACGTTGAAATTCATACAGTTAAGAAGATACCTAACAAGTGCTAAAACGATGGTCTCCAACCTCAACCCCTTGTATTTCACACGAGGTGCCACGGCACAACCAGGCGGCGGCGGCGGCGGGGGCGGCGGCTTGTTTCCCCCGGCGGCCACCGCCGCGGTGGCAGCGCCCTACTTCCCAGTGCCGGCCGTCACGTATCCGTCTGCGCCAGGCGCCCTGACCGTCGGCAAATTCCCGAGTCCTCGAAATGTATTTCGCACCAATTTTGCAGGCAGCAACAAGGAAGCGCAGGCATTTCTCTCTAGAGGAGGACAGGTCATTATCAGGATGAGGGGATTGCCTTATGACTGCACGGCCAAGCAAGTGGTGAGTTAGTTGAACTTCTAAGTTAAGTACGGTGCTGAAAAGAATAGAGAAAATGTAACTCTATACCTGCTAGTACTCTGCTTGATTGATGAAAGGAAGCTAACCACCTGTTGGTGTAGCTAGCAACCGCATGTCGCAATCGCAGACACCGCCGAAAATAAGTAGGCAAAAAAAGCAATAGATTATGTTGATGTTGCAAGTATACTGTGTAATAGGCTAAGTCGAAAATTTGGATTTCACGTGGGCATGTAAAATGTGAAATTTGTTGCTATATGTCACATTAGAGCATTCCAGTCAAAGGAGTAAAAAGAGGCTTCACTTTTGCCGATGGAGAATTCATCTCACCGAGTACTGTTTTGTGGTGGATGCATCATCATAATGTCTCATGGTTTAGGAGTTGTGCATAGAAATGCAGCATTTGTTTGTATCATCATTTGCATGATAAGCGACCGCCGGTGCAGTTGCTACTGGCTTGATTCTCTGGACCTATGTATTGAAACTTAAACACTTGTGGCGCAAGGTTGAATGCAAGTATTTGAATCATCTTCAAGTGCCGTTAAGTAATCATCTCAGCCAAATTCCTAAATTGACCCCCACCAGCATCGACTAGTCCAACATTTCGTCTCAAATGTAGCCCAAAACATATGTAGAGCATTTATCTTGCAGGTGGTGCGTACACAGAAGACCTGTAGAATGATTGACAAAAACTTTTATGTGCACAAGACACTCAGTTTCGATTGGATGTTCGACGTTTTCCAGAAAAAAATGCAATACCACGCAATAGCTTCAGCCTTGGACCCCTTTCACTTAATAACCTTTTTTTTAGATTCTAAAGCTTCTGTTCATTTTTAGCTAAGTTGGCTACCAGAATGCACAGGTTATACTAGTGTACCAGACCCATTGCGTTGCACAGTAGTCATACAGCGTTCTCAAAACTTATCGTATGTTCCTAGTACACAACGCACGAGACTGATGCGACGAGACGTTGCTCCAAGAGGCTTGGTTCAATCAACACTAATACTTATTCGCGTGATCCTTGGGGGTGATGTCTTGTCAATGCAATCACTATCAGCGCCCGACCAGCACCATTCACTTGGCAGTGGCAGGTCACGCGTAGCTCAAGCCATCTTTTGTCCCATACAGGCCATAAAGGCAACTTTAAAAGTGCTGGATGTCTCTTGCGTGCAGTTGCTACCAGGTCCCCGCGTTTTTAGTCGATGTCTACGACTCGACTTTCCCACTTTCAGACGGATTTCTTCCGCTCCGGAGATTCCTCGTGTGATGTTTTGGACGATGACGACGGTGTCCTGTTCGTCCGACGTCCGGATGGCCGAGCCACCGGTGACGCCTTCGTACTCTTTAGTCGTGAGGAGGATGCCGAAGTGGCGCTCAAAAAACACAAGGAAGTGATTGGGTCCAGGTACATCGAGCTCTTCCGCTCCACAACGGCAGAGGTGCAACAGGTGAGGATCATCACACTGGCCATACTTGGACTTGTACTCACTTTTTTCTTCAATCTGGCCAGGATGACCACACTATACAATTCATAACCTAGGATGTGTCGTACAGTTTACGTACGTGTCTATATGTCCCAATTTTCTGATGTTAGGTACTCAACCGTACAATGGAGCAACACTCGGGAGGAGGCCGCAACCACCATAACGGCGGAGTTCATAACGCAGCAGTCTCCAATCAGCACGCCGTTGCCGCAGCAGTCGCCGCTGCGGCTGCTGCGGCTGCAGCCACTCCGCAGATTCCCCTCATGCCGCCTTTGGTAGGTTATCTCCTTTTGCTTGCTTAAGAAGGCCACCTACATTTATTTGTTTTTTTAGGCTACACCAGTCTTTCCTCCGCAACTAATCACTGCGGGTACGCGAAAAGATTGTATCCGCCTCAGAGGCTTGCCATACGGTGCCCAAGTGGAGAACATCTTAGAGTTCCTGGGGGAGCATTCAAAAAGCATAGTCTTCCAAGGGGTGCACATGGTCGTCAACGCGCAGGTAGGCTAACGCTGCTTGACATGGGTGCGGTAAATGAGTTTGGGGGCCAATATGTGACTGATTCAACAGCTCCAGCAATCCGGCGAGGCCTTCATCCAGATGAACAGTGAGCACGCCGCCTTCAAAGCAGCTCAGAGCAAGCATCACCACATCATGAACTTCGGTAAAAAGAGCCGCTACATTGAAGTCTTCCAGTGCTCAGGAGAGGACATGAATGGCATTGTCGGGAACAATTACGCGGCACAGGCGGCGGCCGCAGCCGCGGCGGCCGCAGCGGCGCAACAAGCGGCCGTTGCTGCTGTCTCGCAACCCCAACTGGCTCCGCCCGTCTCCGTCGCTGGCGACGCGGGGGGAGTAAACTCGACTGCAGTGACAGGATCAAAGGGTGCGGCGGCAACTTCGACCACAGCGACAGCGGCAACAGGACTAATGCCCCATCCCGGTATGTTGCAGCAACCGCAGCAACTGTCACAGTCACAGCAGCCGTCGGCTGTAGCACCCCTTACTGGGCTAGATCAATTGCAGCAACAGCAACAAGCGGCACTACTGTTGGCCAATAACCCACTGCTCATGGCCTCTCAGCAAAGCAGTATCCCCGGTCAGAACACAGCCGCCTCAGCTTTGCAGTTGCAAAACCAATATGTTGCAGCCACACAAGACCCTTACAAAGCCGCAGCGGCTGCCGCTGCAGCATACGCAAGCAGCACGACGGCCACTACCATGACTGCTACCGTGCCGATTTACAGTACTGCTTTCCAACAGCAACCCGCGGCGGTGGCCGCAGCAGCCGCTGCAACTCTTAATCCTACTTTGTTGCAGTCGGCCAATGCTGCGGGAGTGGCGGCCGCCGCGGCTGCGATTCCCGCTACGGCTGGAATTCCCGCAGCTTATGGGGGACTTTACGTCAACCCTGGGCTGATCAGGCCTCCAGCGGGCATCCTTTCCACCGCCCCTCCTGTTGCAGCGCCCCTGGGAGGGAGTCTCGTACAGAATCCTCATGCTGCATTAGCCGCCTCTACTGCAGCAGCAAGCCAACAACGATTGCTTTTACAGTACCAGCAACAGCAACAGGCAGCTTTGATTTTAGCCCAACAACGACAGCAACAATCGCCATTGGCGCAGTATCCAGCTGCTTATGCTGCGATGACGGGTGCGCCCGGCAGTAGTAATACCGGGGGCGGTGGCAGCGGTGCGAAGCGCTCGTTTGACGAGGCTTTCGCGGCTGCAGCCGCCGCCGCCGGAGCTGGCGGGGGTGGCAATGCCGCTCATGGAGGCAAGAGGGTTTACTCGCCGACCATCTCTGCCAACCCCACGACTTATTCTTCCAATCAGTCTGGGGGAGCGACGAACTGACTTTTCGTGGCGGCCAAATAAATAGTTGCTGGACATACTTTGACTTGCCCTTCAAGAGAATCTGCAAAATGGCAAATTGGTTTTATCTCAAGAACTGCATTTTATCGTAAGAAGGATGAGTGGAAAGTCACTTTGCATGAGTGGAGGGAGGCCCAAAAGAATTGGCCTTTTGTTTGCCAACTCACAAGCTTGCATGCATGACAGTGTTTTGTGAATGAGTACTTTGCACAGTTAACGTTGTGAACCACTGATGAAAGTCTTTCCCAAAATGGTGACAGTAGACCAGTCATTTGAGACACAATGTGAGTTACGCAAGACTTTGCTTTTTACAGTGAATTAGCACCTTCTTTCTTACCATGTGAAAAACCAAAGAAGGTTCGGTGCGAAATGAAGTTGGGACTTTTTGCTTTAACTTTGCCAATTGCTCTGCTCTGAGGTGTTCAAATCTTTCACCTGGAACTTTTGACCCCTTGTCCGTCATTAGAGACCAGCCAGATGGTCACATGCTGACTGACACGACCCTCATGAAACACTACACAATGTCAAGGAATTGATGTCAGGTTCCAAGCTATCATTTTTATCAACAGCACATTAATGGGAGAATCTGGAAGGAGAATTACACTACCAAGTTCCTAATAACAGAATCTTATCAGCATATGCTTGCTTGTTTAGGCAGAAGCTACTTGCTTGCATCGACAGAAGATGCTTGCATAGGCAGAAAATTGGAAAGCCGCCATCAATTTCTTGACATATTATCATACTTTTGCAAAGTGACTTTCCACTCACCTTGACGAAGAAACACATTAAGAGGAGGTGCTCTTTCTACTCTGTAATCGCATATTTTTTTCTTTTCATATTTGAAACCGTCCTTTTATATTTAACACGGCTTGAGAGTCGAGCCTAAACCACGGTACTGCTGCTTGTTGGGTGTTTAGATTTCTCGACATCTTGCATTACGTACCTATACCTTCATTGTGTAACATATCTACCCTTAGTGGTGACAACTCTTGGGTTGTCGTAACTAAATGTGAAGTTACGTAGAGGCCTTCGTTTAAATGCTTCAGATTTTCCAAACCCTTTCCTTCCAGACATTGATATCTTAAGTTTCTCATTTCCCCCTCACCCTTCAGCTCTCTTGGGATAGATGCAATATCATGGCCTAATACATATTCTCTCTTATATCTTTTGTAGATAGAAAAGTTATTTTGTTTTTTTTTTTTAAAAAAAAAGAATGATAACAGGAATTGCATGTGTCTGTTTGTCAGGACGACATTGGGCGAAGTGATGGGGCTTATTGGTGGGGGAGAAATGCAGATGCCAGGTTTGCCTGTGACTTTCTAACATTGTGAGAGTACGTACGTGCGTACGTGAACGTACGCATCCGGTTTGTACTCGGCCTACTGTAGTAAATACGTACGTATGACGTCTCCTTTGATCTTATGGCTTTCCGTTCATCTTACCAGCTGAAGGTGAAGGGTTTGAAAAGTTTGAAGCTTCTGTACTTTTATGGTTGTGTTTATTCTATTTTTTTCGCATTTTTATTGCACTTATCACGTTAGTTTTGACAATGCTCAATCAGTTCTATTGCTCTGTTACCCTATCAAGTTTACTTTTGTCCATACCTAAGTATTGGTATGTAACTCGTGAATCTGTGACCAAGAGGGGACATAAGATCCCGTAAGGTGAATCAATAGGTGCATTGCCGACTTTTTTTTAGAGTTAAGTTCATACTAATATTATAAGCAAGCACATGCTGTCACATCTTCATACACATACGTACACATCCATTAAGTACCACGTTAATACAGCCTTAATAAATCAGTTGCAAATACATACCTGGCTCTGTAGTGTTATGTAACACCAGGAAGGGCTTTCTCGTGGGAAAGGTGATAATGGAAGGGGTAGGGGATTGTCGGTGCGATTACTTATGTATTGTACAACATGGGAAGAACGGTTGGGATTGTGCTGGCCAAGTCTTGATTTTCAGGTGTTGATGGGGGCATGGTTTAATTTTCAGGTCTTTTGACTAGCAGCACCAGACCTGAAACAGGTATTGGTGCAAGAAGCAGATCATCCTTTCCCCTGGATGGAGATACGTATGCATACTTTGTAGTGAAGTCATGAAGAAGTTGGCCGTGGAGTCCTGGACCAGATTTGTCTGACAGAACTAATAGGACAGTAATGTGCCAATTGCAGAGAAGTGCTAGCTTCCTCATGACTTACTAAAAATTGCAACAGGCAGAGAAGTGTTCACTACAGGGCTTTATCTTTATTGTGGGAACCTTACACTATCATATTTTTCACTTGCCTCGTCTCGCTGTAAAATACTTTTAGGAGAACAGGAGCACTCCTGTTTTGTCCCCAATGGTGAAGAAAAGGTTGGATGTTGAATAACCTGGACTTGTTGGTTTCTTTTCATCTCTCTCTCTCTCTCTCTTTCTCTCTTTCTTTCTTTCTTCGCCATCCCTGTGTGCATTCTGCGTTCGCTAAACGCGCGCACACGCAAGTTTCACCTCTTGCTGCTAGTGCTGGTACTTCATACTGTACTACACTACTACACTGTCGGTGGTGTCGCTTCTTCTGTGATGGGATTGCGAAGGAACACACACAAGTGGCGTGCGGGCAGTTCTCAGCTACGGTGGTTTCTCCTGCTTTGTATTCTTGGCTTAAGGTAACGTACCATACTATACATAACTTACAATGCTTTTTGTATGCTACTTAGAGGCACAAACACGCCCTGTACATTGCTCAGTTTGTTGGTTTTTTGGGAGCAACTGGAAGCACCGTTGGGGAGGAATGACTAACCTTAACAGCAAAACGTTTCTTATCTTTTCAAATGGTCTTGGCACGGATTTGTCTCGGCTTCTCCATCATAGATAAGGTCGTATTAAGCAAGTAGTTAAATGAACAATATTATGTCGGATCGCGCTGCTCCCCCAACTTAATACGAGGTGAGGTCAAAAGCTAATGAGAAAAATGGCTGCAACTCTTATTAGCATGGTCATTAACCAAATTTTTATTGCATCATATTTTCCGATGAATGTTCGGCAGTTTCCAGACTTCGTACTTAATTCTAAAAAATTTTTAGACTGTCGGTTAATCATTTTAATTTTTGGACGTGTTACTACCCAAAACCATACCATCAAACCTCTTTCCATCCCGTCACTTCAATATTATCGCTGGCTACAGGCACTGTGGCATGCCCCCAAAAAACCTTACTGTCAAAAATTGACTCGCACATTTTTCCCCTTCACCAGAGTACTATCTTATAGAACGCTCTGGCAAAATTTCAGGTTAAAATTTGCAAGGCAGAGAGGTTTGTGCCTGAAGAAGAATTCGTTTGACTGGATGACTGGCAGCGCAGTTCACATGTGGGTAGTTCCAGCTGCCTATTTATATCTCAACTGCGAATGACACTTACGGAACATAAATAGTGCTAAGCAATCAGTCCCAAACTGGCATAAATGTTCATATTGTGGCCCACAGTGCCTTTCTCGCTTGTTTTTGACCCCAACTCGTGCAGTTTACAGTCCCATAAGTTTACAACTTTGTACGCATGATTGTGCACGTGTACTCGCCGAATTCCAAACCCACGTCTTATATTTCGCAGGTCTCTATTCGTGCGGTCCCAGCACCACGGATACACCCATGGCTCCTCTACCATACCCTTATGCCCCTAACGGCGCAGCAGCCGCAGCAGCCGCGGCTGCAGCCGCGGCCAATGCAGCAGTCTTACGTCCGTCGGGATCTAATCCTTTTGCAGCAGCGGGGGCATTTCCGCCACAGCTCATATACTGGCCGGCGGCCGCCGCGGCGGCGGCGGCGGCGGCCGCGGCTTCCTACCCTTCTCCGCCCATCAGTCCCTCGTCTGGTTACTACGCCACCGGGATGATTTCGCCCCCGGCTGCTGCCGCGGCTGCGGTTGCTGCAGTCAACGGCGTGGCCCACCCGCCGGCTCAATTGGGGCCACCGCCTCCGCCTTCTGGAATGGTGAGGAAATCCATGGCTTCATTCACGCCATGCACTGTATCAGTGTGACAAGTTATGGGTTAGAAAAGACGTCAGTATAAAATCCTTCTTCAGACGTGCACTTCCTTGTTGAGCTCACGATCTATAACTGTCTGGAGTAGTACAGTGACGCGGTCGTGACTCCCAGTTGCGGCCAAAGGAAATTGCTACGTTGACCGAAATTTCTTTTTTCCTTACAAATTAACTCATATGCACACATGTGCGTATTTACATACGTACATTTATTAAGCATGTGTATACATAAATGCACAGTACGTTTAGGACTCTCTTGCCTGTTTGAATGGCTTTCAGCTCGACAACCAGGACCTGTTGGACAATCTTTATGGCAGCCAAATAAATATTCAGATTTCGATTTCGTGTGGACTTTTTCCAATCGGCAGGATTACCCTTATTTAGTCAGGCAGGGAGACTTAAATGCATTGTTTATGCACGTACTCGACCGATATTCACTCGCACAGAAGGCAGAGAGTGTGCACAAACATTATCTTCATCTTAAAACTTGGCACATTCTTATAATTTAAGGATTCCTTTTAGGTGGGTCAACCACCTGCTACACTGATCAAAGTGTCTGCCACAAAAGGAGAAAGATTTCTATACTCAAATAAAACCCAAATGAAATGGGAGCTATAAAAGTTGCTTCGGCAATGAGAAATTCCCCACATTTAGCAGTATCCTCTGCATCTGCAATTGCCTCTCCCCCCCATCTACTCCTCACGAACATGCACATTTCTCGGTTCACGCACTCCCAGTGAACAAATGTTTCATCGAACTGATTTTTTTCAGCTTTCCTTGGATGGATTTGCGCAGCACATCGCTCCTCCCCAACCAGTTCCAACTGCGCAGATCGTCCGTGGGGCTCAGAGCCCCCAAGGAGGAGCTGGGCCTATTCTGGCTCAGGTCGCTATAGAGGAAAATCCTCCCGGAAACCTTTCCCTGAGTGGCAGTAATTTCATTGAGGCCGACAATCACGCCTTGAAGAAGAACCAGGAGAATGGACTCGTAGTCGATGACATCCAGCCACAGCGCCACACCAAGACCCTGGAGTTGTGTCAGTGAGCACACGGACGCACACATGCGCACACGCGCACACACATACACACGCACACATGCGCACACACACACATACACACACTTACACACACACACACAAGAGGAGGATTCATTCTCACAAAGAAAGCTATGAGACCTTAGACCCATTACCTAGCAGTCGCACTTATATTTTGCTTGCTACCACATCTCCTACTGCTCGTACGCAGAAGCAGGGGCGACCTTGTTGTTTCACGGCATATAGTTACCATTGCTTAGAAAAAAATTGTTTAAACAGATCATATTGCTACCATTTAGATCTGATCAAAGTAATTCGCAGCAATGACGAGTATATTCATACTATGCATGCAACATCGTATACATTCTGAAAGTTCAGGATATTGTCCCGATCCTTCACAATCGATCATTGTCACTAAACGGCAGATGAAAATGCTGGCCAAATCATTAGTCCTATTTCCAGTTACTTCAGTCCCTTGCTCGTGTTATCCTTACAATACGTCCTTTTTTCTCAATAAGTAGAATTTCTGATGACTTCTATCCTCAGCATTAAAATAGACGAATGTCAACAAACTGGCGAACGCATCAGGAGGCCTAAAACAGATATTACAGACTGATACTTTCCTTCTTCTTACCCAAGACGGTGCCCACCTGGAGTGCAACTGACTCGAGCAATTTCAGTGTTGCTGATGCTTCTAGTTGTTGCACCACTTGTCAAAGTTGCATGAGGCAAGGCTAAGAAGAGGTAACGAGAAATCGGCCTATTGGAAGGTCACAAAATCACAGCTACAAAGTGTCCGAAGAAACCATAGGCAGGCCAGTTATGCATTGTTGAATATTTTGCGAGTTTATTGGCCCAGTATTGTTAAGTTTGTTCTGTTGCAACTTTCTGCTAAACCTGTTATAACACAAGCTACAGTATGTCTAAAGAATCATTTTGTGTACTAACGCAAAACGCCCAAATATATATTTATGTACCTAGTTTGGCACACACATTATTCCTTCCCGGAGCAGTCAGATCTCGCATGAACGGTTCCCAATTTAACGCTGACCGGTTTTTCACTACATGAAATGGATCAAACTTAAAAATATCTTTTCACTGCCTTGGCGCAAACTGCTTTGAGTTGAGTCTGAGTTAAGTTTTAGACTTTCAGCTGAATTTAAGCCCGACAAGAACTTACTTTGAACTTGAAACACAGTCCAAGTGGCACATGGGCGGTAGCTCGGGAAGGCCCAAAGGGACAGCTGGGTATGCTTAATCAGTTGGATACACTTAATTATCGATTTTCTTTTTAGAATTTAGTATACGTCATTCAGGGAGATTAATTGCATAAGTTTCATAATACTTACTTGCTTATAACTTTGAACAGGACTCCTTAAACATTGTGAAACTTGGCAATGATCATACTGTCGTCATTTTGAACCAGTTTGGACTCAACCATTGCAGTCACGCTACAAATTCTCCTCCATCAGATGCAAAAAAGGCCATAGACCAACCGAAATCATTAAGATTTTGAGTTTTTCATGAGAAGCAAAAGAAGGAAAAAATTAAAGAATAGACCTGTTGTAGGAGTCGTAATGCCGTAAGCGGTGACCACTATGATTTTCACCCTAAGCTTTCAGTGAAGACAGCTGGACCCTTTCAGCACTTTCTGTGCAATTGCTTCTACTGTGGGCAGACCATTTTCTCTCTTAATGTGGTCAACTTAGTGGAGCCTTTGGGCATTGCTACATGAGACTCAGGAGCTGTGACTTCATGCAACAGACGATCAAGTATACACGGATACTTGGTAGAAAAAAATTAGAGTTATGAGTGGTAGAATGACGTCTGCTACGTGGAGTCTTAGGCACCCATCCTGCATCTGATGTCATCTACATGGAAAATGGCGTATGCTACTAGTTGTGGTTGTAAGTTCTCGCCTACGACCTGCTTCTTGTTTCATTCGTAATGAACCTATGTAATTGTGATTGCTTTTTTTCTTTTGGCTCACATGGCAATCAACAGTGCTGTATCATATAGGTGCTTGCTTCTGTATCAGGCTGTGAGTAAATGCTCAGACACTTTTTGTTCGGAAAATAGCGGCCAAACCAGTTGTGACATAAGAAAATGGATGGAAAACATATAAAAAGAAATCTCAGCTTTAATTTGCAGGGCATGGGATGCAGCTGTGATGACAGACAAAAAAAGCTATTGCAAAATGACGGAACTGCGTCAAAAAGTCATTGCTCACATTCTGAAGCATCTGCAGATGAAACTGAGATCCAGCGGGGTTTGGTTGTGAGAGAAATCCTGCAACCTCGACCCACTGGACTATGATGTCTGGACGCAGGTCCAAGAAGCTTCAAGAAGGCCTCACAGCAACAAAGCTGATAGGAAATCTGCAGTCGATGAAGCCCGGAGGGACCTGTCTGCAGCCACTTTGAGGCAGGCCTGCCCAAAGTTGCAGCGCCGAGCTGAGGCCGCTACTGCAGCTGAAGGCGGGATTTTTGAGAACTAAATAAAGCAAGAGTATAAAAGATTTTTCTTTTAGGAAAAACGTTTTTGTCAGTTTGGAGGAACTTATCTTCAAAATGTTCAATTAGAGCCATTCTGATGAAGTGTCCGAGGATTTAGGCACAGGCTTTAACTACCTGGGTAGTTTATTCACGACTGATAAAGAAAATCTGGTGACTTTGACTTGCCATGTTGTAATGGACAAGTCTGTAATGCATCATCAACAAAAAAATGAAGGGAACTCGAAAGGAAAAAACCTGTATCCTCAACCTGACACATAACAAGTGTTCAGTCTGCAGCCTAAAAGCATACAAACATTGGTCTGTTGTTCTATCCCGAATTAAGTTGGTGGTAAAAATACATTGTAAATTCTGCTTAATGCAAAAATGTTGTCTAATAAATCATTATTTGTTTCTCAGGGTTCCAATTAAGCAACCTCGGAGGAATGTGACATTTTGCCAGCTCCTAAGGACGTCCTGTTTGCCCCAGTGACACTGTATTTCCCCTTCAGAAGGATGTCGTGGGTCATTCCTGCTCCAACCGTAACGACACCAGGGTTTCCTCATATGAAAGCTCTGTAAGGTGACACACAGGTATTCAAAGCTCTTAGGTGCATCTTTGTTCTCCTCCTCGTTAACAAAGTGACTGCACCCCAGCCAGTGATGACACCTTTGATGGCGAAAGGTTTTGTCGCTGAGCCCTGCATAAAATTCATCCTCTGGAGCGCACTGGGTGGAGCTGCCAAACCACTCTTTCTTGTCAAGTTGACTCTGAGAGGACTCTGTACGTGCTGCACAGTGTGAACAGAATAAAAATCTTCCGTCAAGAGCTTTCTACCCATCACTATAGCAGCTCAAAAAGGTTTCACCTTCCATCAGGTCCAGGTCTGAACTCGTCTCCGCGCCCCACCATTGTCTCTCCGTACGTGCTTATAGCTGGCGACGCAAATTTTCATGTTTTTTTTTAGATATTGCAAGAAAGCATTGTTTAGAGCTCTGAGCGACGATGATTTGTCCAACTAGTCCGACGTTAGACGCGCCAACGTCATGGCATAATTGATTTGGCATGCCTTACGTCACTTTATCAGGATTGTGCATAAAATTACAAGTGCTGGAAATGTTACATAAAATAGGTTTGTTGCTCTCCGATCCATGCACCAACTGCGACGCCGTGGCTTTCGTAAGGACTCAAGCATGCGAGTGGAAGTGTGCGCGGCTGAGACGATGCCCTCGGCTGACGTCATTCAACCATTCATGACTTGGGACTAGACAGGCCGACAGAAATGCTTCGCCCCACTTATGAGAAGCTTAGACTCTTCTCTACGACTAAACTTTTCCGCATGTGTGCTCTAGGATCACCCATTTTCTCACCATCCGGTCGAGGATACAGGGAAGCAAATGCCAAGTAATGCATTAAACTATTTTTTTTCTCGAATATCTTTGATCTTCTGCAAGAACTTGCTGCTCCCGAAGCTCGTGTAGCAGAAGTAGAAGGCTGTACTAAGGCCTGACTGCTACGATTTTCACACCAGAAGACTCAAGACTCTGGAACAAATGAGAAGCTGTCGAAAAGGAACTCGTTCTGAGTGAGCGCTGTCTGTTCCAACATGACAATGACCCGAACCATAGTGAAAAAATTGCCAAGAAATGGTTGTCAGAAAGCATCTTTGATGTTGTTTTAAACTGGACACGTCACAATTCAGACTGGAAGCCGATTGAAAATCTGTGGAGCCACCTGAATAGAAGAATCATGAAGAGGTGTTGAGCGACAACTCTCGTAAGAGCTGCCAGACGATCGCTACATGTATGAAAGTTGCTTACAGGCCGTGACCAAGAAACACATAGCTTTGCCACAAACTGTTGACGATACAAATAACTTCGGCGTAACTGAACGTTTCAGAGAAGTGGAATACTTTGCATAGTTTTGCTATTCTGGCAAAGAAATGGTTCCCCCAACACATGAGGCTGTGTTGGCCCACCTTTAGTCTGTATGAAGAGTCATGATCCTGAGACCAGATCTTGATCACAAGACTTTTGAGGAGTAACATTTTGGTTAGCATTAATGTAGTGTAATGTCATCATTGTCCATCTGTGTTGTTATGGCCTCATCGTCATAGGACTCGACGGTGCTATCGCACAGCGAGCTAGAATCTGAGAAGTGAATAGCTGCAATCTCACACAGGAACACTACTGAGTGACTCGACGAGAAAGACAAAAGTGTGGAGGCCACTCACATTTTTGGTCCGAGGTCCACTCGGAGACGGAACGTCTGGGGAAGCAGAAGCTCCAAGAAGATGTGGAAAAGGCCAAAACCGACATCGCTTTCAGCACAACTTTTCATGCTGCGTCGCTATTTGTGACTGCTCAATTTGAGCTGAAGCACTTAAAACTCCCTTAACATACTGGACCTCACACCCTAGCGTCCAATGACTGATTTCAATTGATAAAAAAAATTACGGAAAAAACACTTCTCGGCCTCAAAAGCTGCACTTCATCTCTGACGGAAATTCTTCACGGCAACCAATGTATCTACCCATCAAGTATATAATAAGTGGCTGACTTAAAAATTGTTGTTTGAGAGGGACTGATGACGATACTAGGAGCTACTTCAGTTTTGGGCCACCAACCTCCCGTCGGAGAGGTACCTAAACCTGTAGGTCGATGAGTCCCCAAGCCCTGTCTGTTGCAGGGCAGCTGCTTCGCCTTGTTCCTGGCTTCCTCGCCGAAGGTAGCGGCCGGAGCACAGCAACCTTGATGCACGTTTCTTCGGTATTTGCAATGCGTAGACAAACATGCTGTCAGAACCTCGTCAAGTGCTGCACTCGGTACAGAATTTATGACCCATTGATGCTAAAACATAAAAAAAAAACAATTCGTGCATGTACATTCGTATGAGTTATGACACTCTGAATACGCAGTCTAAATAGGGTGATCCAGTACTATGGGTGGTGTGTTTATTTCAGGCCTATCAAATTTCTCGAACATGAACATGGTCTTTCATATCTATTGGGTCATGTTCATGTGGCATTTTGATCAGGTTCCAATGTACGGATCAAGGTGATTTTTGGTGAGCATTTTAGGACCACATTGTACGTTTATTTTAGTTCTAAAGGATCTCTGATTTCTTGAGCAGGTGCTCAAAGTGGCCATTCAGTCAGTCTCAATGCATAATTTTACTCGTTCAGTGAAGTGACTCACAGCAGATTTGACAGTATCTTCCGGCATTGTGACCAACATGGATTTTACATCGTTCAGGAATTGCGCATAAATGTACCACCTATACATACATAAGCACCCAACAAAAATCAGCATGATCAGTGCACGGGAACATAGTCAATAGGCTCCTTAAACAAGACCCAATGGATATAACAGATCGTATACTTTCATGCATATATCGCTAGTGCCTTTTTACGACTTCCCAAGTCCTTCGTGTCGCAGAACATGGAGGACACCGTCGTCAGGAGCTCGGGATACAAGGATCACACCCTATGTCTAAGGTGTAAGTAAGGATCATGTCGTGAAGAAGCACTACGAACCCACAGTCTTGACTGATGTAATGATGCGACTGTAATTAGACTCAAGTGGTCCTTGGCTCGACCTTGCAGAACAACTTTTTCCGCCACAATTCACCCATAAAGTGATTGTTCCACAGTTAAGACTCGGTCTTCATGACGCGTGTGCAAACGAGCGCGATGAATTTCCTATCATCCGGAGGAATCTCAGAAGCAGTCTGAGCCGCATTTTCGCGGCCGCCGCCAGAAATTCCCACAGCCCGTCTGACGTCGGTATCATTGCTTCCCCACTCACTCAGGTGTACGAGTGAGGCTGGAGAGCAGCCAATTCTCTCGCTTCTGCCTCTTCAGTTACAGCCTGGACGTTGCGCTGAACAGGTTTCACCGGCGAAGAAGCGACAATAACGGTGCGTGCTTGCGGGCCATTGGCAAATACGGAGAGCTCAGACTTGAAGCATTCACACAGGCTCGTAGCAACCCTTGCAACCGATTTGTCTCTTCAAGCCGCTCTTCACCCGCGGGAGGAATCGACGAGACACAAATTATGAGGTGAGGTCGCAATCCCAAAGTTGCCGCTTTTCTACTGTGTCACTTATACCGGGCGCATCAGGCAAGAGACAGTCAAATTTCACCGAAGAGGTCGTTGAGCGGAAGGAAACGCTACTAACAACAGGGTGTGTCTTAGGCAGTCAACGGGCCCGTATTCGTCAAATTCCGGGCTTCCTTCCGGTCTCGGATTCAGTTTCCCTTCCCCGCCACTGAAGTGCTTTTCTCTCAAACAGACTGTGCATACGACACCGTGTATTTCTCAGCTACTGCATGTGCCATAACGTCTCGGAGGCTCTGCACCAGGCACTCTTGCGCCACAATGCCACGCACCAGCTGCACTACAATTGGTGGGGACTTGGCACTGGATCTGAGCTTGGACACAGTACTCAGAATTGCGCCACTGGCACATTAACATTGGCACAGAAGCACTCAATTTAATGTGAGTGGCGCAACTTCCTGGCGCAATCAAATTGAAACTTTGGCGTGGGACACTCCAGACGTAGGCAAGCAAAATGCAAGACTTTGCTATAAAAACAGAATTCCTTTCAATCTCATCACCATCTCAGTCAAAACAAGTTATGGCACTGGAGACAAAAGATGGACCGAAGACATCATATCCTCCAGTGGTATCAAGGAGTCTCGTTATGTTAGGTACCATAACATTTCCTGAATCGTGCGAAAGAATCGTCACGTCACATCAGAGTGCTTATCCCCAGCTGCAGCCGCTCAACAATCATTTTCATGAGCTCAGACTTGGTCACCTACGGGATTATGCAATTTCTCAGCTGTTTGGTAGGGTTCCAAGAGGTCTGAAGCTTGCTTTCCGAAAGTTTCATGACACCATATTCGAATGTCGTGGCTCAGTGGCGCAATGAGGAAGTGTTCGAGACATCATAGGGCATCTTTGTCCCAAATGCATACCATGCGTGCATTAAGCACACTGCAAAAGCAACTTCTTGTTGCGACACTTACTTGATGGCCACATGAACGTCCGACTTTCCGCATTTTTGGTTGCCCTCTAGTAATCACTTTTATCAAACAGTCGACCGAGAGAGCCCGAATAACATTGACATGGATGCATTCACTTCTCAAAGTGGAGGCCACCAGTCGGGGTCGGAAGAATATGCGGCCCACCTAAAAAAATCTGGTATCTCCTCTCTGGCCAGGCACAGACAGCGCCAACAAACAGTACTTGATAGCCCAGGGCCTCCGTTGAACATTTAAGTTGACATCGCTGTACGTATTTGCGTCCTCTCTTGCTGGAGACCTCACTTTTAGGTCTAGCGCACATTGCCGATCCATCTTAGCGTAGGGAGACAAGTTTGGTGGCGCCAGCTCCTGCCTACGAAGTTGATGCATGACACACCTAATACACTTATGGTCCCCACCAGCTCACAAGAGCGGAAGTGCCTTAAAAGCATCACGTCGAACATACGTTGTTGGTGGAAGAAGAATAGGGGTGGTGGTAAAAGCAGAGTCTCCCTCCTCCAAATCTCGCTAACAGATGATGCCGTTTCTTTTCGACGCCTGAGGGCCTCGTCTTGATCCTCTTGCTGCCGCCACTGCCAAGAGCGCAACAGTTATACTTCTGCTCCACGCCTTCCCCTTCATTGCCAGGCACCTCCTGACCAAAGGAGGAGACGGACGATAACTGCACATGTTTCACGAGAATTCTTTTTCCTCCCTCTTTCTCAGGCAGAAGCTGCAGCAGCAAAGAGCAGCAGAATTTTTTTCTCCTCACGTTGAAAGCTGAAATGTGAATGAACTTGTGTCCAGCGCAGTTGAGAAGCGACGGCAGCCGCTGGTTTTGATTAACGGGAAACGCTCGTCCATGATGCTGAGATACAATACTTGGATCCACGAACTTCGTATCACTGATCCCAGTCTGCGAGTTGGAGAGCAAACTGAGTCGTCTCGCGCGTCGGGATCATTCGGAGGCTCGCCGTGCCTGCGATTTGCTGCCATGCTAGTCACACTGGCAATTTCAGCAAGAGCAGTCTGGAGGACCAGGAGTCACCTCAAGCTTGACTTGAGCTACATTCGGACTGTCTCATATGGCGTCGGCTGCCTCCGTGGTGGGGTCAGTGCAGCGGCCCGCCCGCCACGTGTCGCGGCCAGCTTACAGTGGCTGTTTTTAAGGATTGTTTTCAACATATGAGTAAGCAACAACATTTAGCTCCATGTGATCATGCCTCACCCAAAAATAGAATGAAAAGGTAATGAAATGCGGTAGAGGGAGTAAAGAAAAAAGAAACCTCACTCAACCCTTCCACCTGCTGAATGCTTGCTCACCTTTGTGGACTTATTGACTTACAGCGCCCAACAGAAATGTAGTAGTAACGTAAAATTAACTATTAGCACAAAATTTGTAATCGATGGGCCTCGAAGCACACCCACCCGCAAATGCGTGCACAGCGAAGTTATGTCAGAAAAACCCATTCACTCCCTCACTGTATCAGTGACCACACATGTGCTTCTTCATCACCCGTAGCAATAACTTGCACCTGAGTTGCAACGTCTGTGTCACTGATGAAGTTAATGCGGTCGATCTGAAATGAAGCGTGATGCTTCATTGACGAACTGCCAACAGTACGCAAGATGCAAGCGCGTGTGAACGACACGCATCAGGTGCGACGCAAGACCAATGTTTGTGTTCTACGGATGTTCCGCTTCTCGAGTCTGCTTCGAGACACCGTGAAAGCAACTCGCCAACGTCCTCTTATAGACTTTGTTGGCTCAGACAGGCAGACGTCAAACGTGCCCAAGTCGCAATTTCAGGTTGGCTTGGACCTTCTACCATTGGGAATGGTCAGGTCATAAGGACATCCGAAGCTGCTCTTAAGCCAACGCCAAACAAAGAGAAGTCAAGCAGCTTGCTCTGCACTTGTCCTCCGGACTTCACAGTCCGGGGGAAACGCGCGCATCTGTTGCTCCTTCAACTGAAAGTGCCGGTGGTGTCAGCATCGGTGTCAACAGCAACATCGGCAGTGACATCAGCTGCAACAATGTTGAGGCAATCACGACATTTTCTATCCAACCTCACACTTTTTCTAAGGGTGAACCAATGCGTACATGACCGAGGACACTGCTTTGCAGAATTTTTTGTCACCCGAGCTACTAATACAAAGCCAATATTGCAGGAGGTCGTACTATACGGTGGCATTGAAAAACCGTAGGGCCTCTCACAAGAAATATTAATAAGAACTTAATGTGAGCAGGTACAGTGGTCCCCGCTTATAATGGCACAGGGCAGAATTATGTAGTAAAAAATTCTGGACTAGAGAAATCTGCCGTTATAAACGGCAAGCTATTATATCCGGTGCCATGACAACAAAAATATACTGTGTAACACTATATACCCACTGTAAAACAAAAAGTCTGAAGCATCCTCGCATTCCTTTGGATCTGGAGGACATTGCATGGCGAACATGGAGTACAGGTGACGCGTCATAACCGACATCCCTTGTTTGCATTGTTGTTCTTCAACGAACGCTGCTCGGGTACGGACCTCATGAAGACCTGAGAGGTCAGCTTGTCGGCTTTCAAGATGTAGCAGAGACAGCGTCCAATCCTCCGATTCACGTCATATTTTCGGAAGTTGTCGGGTGCCAAAAGAGGATTTAGGGTTGGATACACACTTGACTGCTAGCACTTTCTTATCTTGGCAACCTTCAAGTTACAAGAAAAGAAATCTGTGTGAACGCATGTCAAGATTTTTGAGCCAACCTCGACTGAAGAACGAATTTAAAGACAGATGTCGGTACAATAGTTGCTACTTTCAAACTTTAGTGGGATAGATATAAAAACGTTCGGAAATCAAGACAACTTTTATGAACCATGTTCCTCCGGGGTTTGCACAGCTATCCTCTCTTTCACGTGCTCCCAGGTGGTTGGGGATTTGATGATGTCATTCAAGTTTCACTAATGTCAGACATGGCCAACTTGGCCATGTCGACCGCAAATAAGTACGCAATTACATACTACTTAATCAAGTCAAGTTCGTTCGTAAGCACAACGACTATTTTCTTCTTTCACTTTAGTGAAAAAGACATTTTCGTTCTTCATAGCAAAGAGCTGAGATCAGTTGCAAATTAAAGCCCCATCTCGATTATTTACAGTGACAGCTTTGACGCCGTCAAAGCAGTGAAACCGGAGATCACAAAGTGTGTAAGACAACATATGGAAAAATGAGACTCCCTAAAATGCTCGAAGCAGCGCAGTTTCAAGAAATTGCGACTCCCCCTTGTTAAGATTCTTCTCGCCACTTTCGAGGGTCTTCACTGTTACCTGTCTTTGCTCCACTGAATCATCACTTGATCACGAATATGCGCGTCTGACAGTTCCAAATCGACGCTGAATATCTAAAAAAAAAAAAAACATTTATTTTTTTATTAAGGAAAAATTCCTATGCTTGCCCAACCAATCTTCCATGTTGCGAAAAGCCAATTTCGTCCTCTGAATGTCAAGCGTCTCACTTTCGCCTACCGCAACCAACAGTAGTCATTGAAGGTGGCGAACTTGAGTTGGGGACTTGTGCTTCGCCTTGACAGAACCCTCAAAGGCCATCAGGCCGACCACTTATTTGTTGGCGAGAAGCTAAGGCTAAAAAACAAGGCCTCCCTCTCAGCGCCCTCCCTACACTTGTGCTATTCGTAGACTTCCAGTTCTTCGAGCTGTGGGACCACAATGGATGTCCTCAATTACTTGATAAACAGCTAAGTGCTGGAATTGAAGGAAGGGGGTGACCCTGCCACAAAAAGTGTACCTATGGAATGAAGTTTCTCCAGCCGGCTCAAGCTCCACAGCTCTGTCCGAGCTCCGGTCGAGCTCCGAAGGTCAATTTCATGCAAGGTTTCGACCACAGTTTAATTCCACACATTGGATAGAATCCCAGTTCCTCAGAAAGTTCTAATTCTGCAGTTTGAAAAATTAACGGCGAGAAAACACTCCACGTTCATTACTCACATAGAGCACCCAGCTGCAACGCTACATTTGTTCAGTCTTTAGCACCCACCATTTACTTTGAAGAGCAACCTTTTCTCAAAATTTTCTGCTTGGATGACAAAATTTTCCACAATGATGGGATCAGAAGTTTTGTGTAGCGTGTGAGGAATGAAAAATTCTGTCAGCTCCCTCACACTGACAGAAGAAACTTTGTGCCAAGTTCAGTTTCGTAAAAGCTGAGGAACTTTGTAGCCTCTCAATCCAGCCGATCAATTCCACCTAACATGATGTTGCATACATGTCACTAATACGTTCGCGTATCCAATCCTATGAACAGATGTGTCAAATGGTTTGCAATGCCAACTCGGATTGGAAACTGTGTTCATTCGCACGCGTGTCACTGTGGCAGATGGAAGGGGGCAAAGCAGCTTTTTACTTCCGACGTGATCACATCACGTCATTGGCCCCGGTGTCGTCGTCCTTGTTAACCAGATCTGCGTATTTCATAGTTAGGAAGCAAAAGCTGCTGCTCGCTTGCTTAATTTTTTGTAGCCCTACGAATTTCGTGTGTTTATACGACGACTTCCACCTTGCGTGACTGCTAATGCTTAATAACGATTCTTCCAGAAATGGGGGTGACTTGAGCTGGAGACTGCACGAAAAAAGCACTGAGAAACACTTCCTCCGTGCAACGTTTCACTCCTAACACTCTGTTTTGTTGACATTAGTGGCAAGTCTACATCATGATTTAACATCGTTTCAGTGTGAGTGTAAGCACATCCGTAACCACGTCAGCGCGCGCGTTCGCCGCACACTCTTCTTCTCCGGTTTTCTCACAGTCTTCAACTGACTGTAACAGCGTTAACGTCTCCTGTGTGCTCACTCGAGTGTGTTTGGCTATTTGTGCGCGTGCATGGGTAAAAAAGACCAAACCATTTATTCGAACAACGTGGAAAAAGCAGTCTTAGACCAGGGATGGAGAGAAGGACTTGGCAGTTGTGAGAAAAAAAAACGTTCATCGATAAAGTCTTCTATCGGTTCGTTCCTCAAATGCGAATGTACCTCAACCGTACTGAGCGTCGTTCTTCATGTGCTCACCACAGGCCTGACAGACATGACGTGATATCCAGGTAACTTAAGCAATTTCACGTAGTCATACTCAGAGCCATCGGTGTTTTCGCTTATGTTTCCCGCCGGGGTCAGGATGGGGAAGTTCATGGTGGGGAGAACATGCGCTCTGTTGTGTCCAAGAACCCAGTGTGGGTGACAAGTGGTGGTAGGTACACAATCGCTATTCCATCTGTCGCTGTATGTAAATGTATATATCATAGTTAAGTGACGAGCAACATGTTGTTATACACTCAGAGCAGCATGCGAGTGTGTGGGAGAGAGAGAGAGAGACACAGTTGGTTATAGATAAAGGGAGAATTTCGTCCAGCCGAAGCACCATTAACGATTTGTTGTCCATAAGGCCATGGGTCATTGGCATGAAAATCCATAACTGTAGGCGCGAGGACAAAACCCCGTGTGCCGCCTTTGCAATACCAGGGACTTCGCGCAAATTTTTTTGCGGGCTGCTGGTGCCATGTTAGAAATGCTAACGAGTCTCGGCCGGTAGCACAATCGATGTCGACACACACACACACACACACACGTTGGAAAATCATCAAATATCGTGTCACTCCGCCATCATTGAAAGCAATCTCTCATTTCCTTCTCAGGTAGCAGCAGGAGCAGCGGCAACCGCATTATCGCTCAAGAGGACCGCTACGTAGATGATCGAGATTACGAAGAAGGCACAGGCGTATACGCAGTGACCACGGAGAAATAAAAAGAAGAATGTCTTCTGCAATGATGTGGTGGACTGCTGGAGCCGTGCTCCTTCTGCTTGCCGCCACCGCCACCGAGGTCGAGTCTTCGTCATGTCCGTGGGCCAGGGACGCCGCGTTCACGGAACTGTCCGCAGTCTGCGCCTGCGAGCAGGGTTCACAGACTCGCCAGGCGGTCTCGATGCGCTGCCACCGCGCCAACTTCACCCTGTTGGTGTCGGCGCTGAGCTTGCACGGCCAGAACTCCGTGTTCGAGTTGCTCCACGTAAACGACAGCGCCATCTCTATACTGCCAGACTTTGCATTTCGCAACCTCAAGGTGATCGGACTGAGGCTAAATAACGCCGGTCTGGAGACCGTGGCCAGAAACGCGTTCCGCGGCCTCGAGAACACCCTGCAGACGCTGGACCTGAGCGGCAACTCGCTGCCCCAAGTGCCGGTCTCGGCGCTGCGCCAGTTGCGCCTGGTGTCGGCACTCGACTTGTCCGCTAATGCCTTGAGCGTTGTGCCAGACGACGCCTTTGTCACCCTCCGCCTCAAGACGCTCAAGTTGGCGCACAACAACCTCACTCTGTTCGGGCACGCGCTACGCGGCCTCGAGACCTCGCTCAAGAACCTGGACCTCAAGGGCTGCCGCTTGCGCAGGCTGCCCGAGGCAACTGCAACTCTCGCCGGACTGGCGTTCTTGGACTTGGCGCAAAATAACATCAGGGAACTTGCGCCTGCTGACTTTGCAGGATTCAATTCCCTCTCTGCTCTCAACCTTGAGAGAAACATTGTGCAGAAGCTACATCCCAGAGTGTTCGAGGGTGTGGAGGACACGTTGAGTTCACTCAGTCTGCTTAACAACCTGCTGACTGAGTATCCGACGGGTGCTATTAACTCTCTGAAGGAATTGAGGGTAAGTGACCAGTACATTTATTCTTTACATATTCAATTACACACAACATTCATATCCTACGCACGTACAGAAATTGTAGATCTGTGAAATGATTATTTCCTGCTGGCTGCCGCTAATGCCCATCAGCCCCGCCATTTCTTTTGATGTGCCTACGGACGAGAGTAGAAGGATATAAATAAGGAGTTCAGTGACAATAACACATTCCTGGCATCGTCCTTGCATGATGGGATCCACACCGTGTGTTCGCTCTGTGACACTCAAGTCCACCGAGAAATGCAAGAAAGGAGGCAGAAAAGAGGCGCCGCCGAAATGTGCAACAATTCACAGACTGGCGATTAGCGTCGCATTTCATTACTTTGGGTCAGCGGGCCAGACAGGAGGTCCTTGACACCACGAAAATCGCACCTGGGGTGGGTGTTCGTGGATGCACAAAAGCATTCTCAAGTCTAATCTCTCCATGCGGCAAAAACAGTTGAGTGCACTGACCGGGTGACCCACGTGAGCGTCCGACATCAGCCTCACGTCAAGACGTTCCGGAGCCGTCTGGTGAGGTGCATCTGCCGCCAATTTCTCCACTCTGAGGGGCGAATAGTGCATAACTATCACAGTGATTCGGGCTCTCGAGGTTGAGTGCTTGAGGAGAGTTGACTAAACAAAAAAAAGTCGGACGTTCAGTTGTCGTCACCCCGTAAGTGTGTACTTCATGGTACAAAGTTCAGGGCGGTGCCAAATGCTCGAGAGAATTGCTTGCAGGCAGGCAGGCGGGCACGCACTCACACAAGCGCGCACGCACGCACGCAACGCCACGTCGATGGCTCGACGCTTCGCATCGACATCACAGATCGATGAGAAATCTGTTCACATTGCTTTGGTAGGCGGAATGAATCTGTCCCTGCAGTTGTGTCGGAGCGATTCCACGGACCTTGAGCAGCTCCCACCCTCTTTGTGGCGTCGATGTTTTGGGTTTGCTGGTTGCACGCACCCACATGTGAACGAGCACGTCATATATACAAGTACAGCGGAGAGAGATGACATTTCAATTGCTAACAAGTCACAAAATAACCTCCACCCGCAGGAGCAACAACGGCGGCAATCACGCGAAGGCGGCGGCCTTTATTTCTGGTCTGTCATGGTTCTGATTTCGTGGAGATCCACGCGCTGTGCAAACTGTGTGCGTGCGTGCGTGCTGTCGTGCTTGTACCAGAGCCGACAGCGACGTCTTTGGGCGTTTTAAGATCAGATCCACACCCGTGAATAGGCTGAGCAGATCCCAATTTCGACAAAAATGCCTCCCGCACTGAGGGACAGAATGAAACTCATCCCTGCCCACGCAAGGAAGACATGTGTATTACAAGTGCGAAAGGAAGAAGATAAAAAACTTCCTGCTGGCAAGGATTGGTTGTGATTGCAAAGAAGTAGCTGCTCCTCATGCAAGATCTATCTGGTACGCGTCACAAGGACACCTATGCAATCAGCAAAGTCACATTGGGGAGGGGGGAAGGGGTGCAATTACCTTTGGGGGGGGGGGGACGGGAGAGAGAACTGTAACGCACTAAGAACAACGATGACAAGAGATACATGACTGTTCAACGTGGTGGTCCAGATCTGAACAAGTGATTTGTAGCACATTGGACCTAGTAAAGTAGATGACAGGAACGAGAACACCGCGGTCAGAGAGCAGAGACTCTAAAAGGTCGTGTGGATCTTGGAGGGAATTGGACCTGAAACTTTGCTACATTCGACACGGAGGTAGAGTCGACGCTCGATTAAGGGCAGATCGTTTTAGTGAAAAATCTCGATTTAGTGAAGATTTCACACTGCCTAACGATTTTTCGCGACATAACGAGCACTAGTCTAGAGCACCTTGCTTTTGGTAAACGTCAATTCAGTGGGTTTGTCTTGACGAAAAGAGTGCACGCAGGTGCATGATTTCCTGCTTGATCCATGGGTAGAGCAACTTGTTGCTCATTCAACATCCTTCACAAATGACGCCCTTCGAGTATGTGGAGGCTCTGGGCACAGTCACAGCAACAGCATCAACTCCCAGGGAGATTCGCGAATGAGAGCCTCAAGACGTGTGACACCAGCAGAAACAGACTAAAGTCACAGAGTCCTCTCGGGATTAGCGTTGTTTAAGCAATGATGGTTATTAAAATTTTGCAGTTGTTCCAAGCCCCTAGAGATAAGTTCCACTTTAGTGAACTTCATGCTGGTGAGCGATGGGTTCACTCAACCGAGCGTCGACTGTACATGCAGGTGAGGTCGATGATCTTGAGGCTGTCACGCTGGTTCTAGTACTGTCTTTGACTATTTGTGGCCATTTTAGAGGCTGGACAACCACTTGTCTTTTTCGGTAGTGGCTTTGAACACACTTAGAATAATAGCATTGAAAAATCGATCGGCCTGTAGATTTTGCCTCATGGTAAGTAGACACCCTTCAAGCACACGCACGTTGGCGGCCAATGCAACACACACACAGACACACACGCACACGACTCTTGAGTGACGACTTCGGCTGCAATATTTTGTACTGTTAGCAATCCACAGGTACATGGAACAACGTCGCAACTGGGTGGAGTACAGACATGAAGTCAAGACAGCAAGGGGCAAAAAGAGCTCACTTCCGTCGCTTGTCTCTCTCTATCTCCTACACTGCCTACGTACGTACACTAATAGTCAAATCTGGCTGAAACATCGTGAGAAAGCGCGCATGTTTCGCTGTTATTTTCTCTGCTGTCTTCCTGCTTCTTCCGCCTACCCCCTAACCCCCCCCCCTACTGCCAATGTCTCCACTGTACTACACATTATGCACAAATGACAGTCGAGATGATGAAACGTGCAGATGACGAGAATCAAGCTCAGATAGGTGCAACTTACATGCAGGTAGGGGTAATGAGTGGCGAATTTCACACACTTCTCTATAGATAGCTTATGAGATCGTGGTTTTGTTTGTTCCCGTAGAAATTGGGGCGACCCCAGTTACGCACTGTACGAACGCTCCATCCTCTTCATTCACACGCCAGTCAGCACTCCCTTCACACGGACTGTGAGGACGGACGTGTGGGGGTGCAGGATGAGCTAGCTCATTAGATACGTAACGGTGTGGTGGCACACAGAAATGGGCTCCAGTCAGGATGTTCGAGAGAAAAAACACTGATATAATCTCTCTTGTCGACTAACGCACACAATTGTAGGTGGGTTCACACGTGGGATGCAAAGGAGGAGAAAACAAAGGAGAAATGGCGTCTTTATTTCAACTGCTGTGAATGGAAAAAGACATTTTTGGCCATCTTTCACTGTCTCAGCCGGGTGCATTAGGACTGGGTGGACCAAGAGTAACCAGACATAAGCGGAGGCTGATTGCTCAGCCCGTGTGGGACGTATGCTGCACGATGACTTGACCTGACTCGTTTAAAAAAGGAGAGGAGACTCAAAAAATTGAATTAATTTTTGTTTGGGTCGGGCTCAAGAAATAACACTCATTTCTTCCAAAAGACGGATGGACCAAAATTCTCCTGATGCACGCAAGCAAGGAAAGCCTTATGGTAAGGTTCAGTAGAAGCTGCTTCCCAGTTTTTGCTTTGTAGTGCTAGCTTCGGACTCGGAAATCATTGACTGAAATCTAGTTGGAACAATGTCTGAGTAATTCCAAGCCTGCAGTAGTATCCATCATTTTTTGAGAAAAAGCTTACAGACTAGATGCAGCTCGACTTGGTGGCATCACAGCTGTAGCCAACGAATAAGTAAAAGGAAGTGAAAAAATATTTGAAACATGGTACCTGCAAGCACCAACACATGTTGTGAAAAAGAGGAGCCAAATTTGCTCAAGTCTCTAGATCTAGATAGGTGGACTGACAATTTCTTTCTCTGCATTTAAAGAGTGGACGGTACAGTTTCCATAGATTGAATTTTTTTTCTGCTCAAGAACGTTTTGTTGTTTTGGAGCAGAAAAGTGATACAAACTTTAAAAAGGATATTGATGCCACTGGCTACTCTCTGTCTCGCATGACTTTTGGTCAGCCATAGCAAGTCGAAGAGACCTCAGGGAAAAGTCATATTTTGTGTCTAATTCAAGAGCTGAATCCTGCTCTACAACAATTGTCCACTCTTTTTCTTTCAATTTTCTCTGTTTTTTTTGCTTGTGTGCTCGATAAAGCAGAACATGAACATTAAATCCTCAAGCAGGCTCCATTTATTAGTACTGTCAACTTTTGATAAAAGCAGATCAGACACAGTTAAAGACGTTCCACGCAGTTGCAACTGCTTTGCTGCGCGAATTCTCTTACTACATAGAACCGCCTCCATAGCCACAGGCGTCCAATGCAGCCAAGTTTTTTTCTGCTCCCGAGTGTTGTGACTACGCCGAAGGTTGATTGTACGTTCCTTTTGATGCATAACGCCTATATCGTATACTGTCCGAACCATACGAGCATGTTGACTCTGCGATATCGCCGGAATTGCAGGGAAACCATTGGATCTCTCTGTGAGGAAAGTTCGAACATAAAGAAAGTATGATGTAAAATTAACCCAAGGTGCGTTGAAAGCAGTCCGAGCCAAAGTGAAGAGAAAGCGTCAACTGAAGGCCAATGTAACAATTTGCTTTCTATACCTCACTCCATCCACGTTTGTATGGCACTTACGATCGTCAGTCTTACTCATATATGCATGTACATTATGCATGTACATGTCTGCCCCGACAGATATGACCAAGAAACCAGCACTCTGGAATGGCATATTCATCTTAGGCGTGAATGTGGCTTGTGAAATTTGCTTGCCTTGCAATTATACATACGTGTGTGTATGGTTGTGCGAAACACGCACGTATGGTACGTACTACAAGGTGACAGATGTTCCTATTGTGGCCAGGGCAGAGTGATGAAACGATGGATCACAATTGAAGAGCTTGTGAGTAAGCACTATGCAAGTCCGACACCTACATTCAATGCCATTTTCTCCATCGCCGGTATATGTTACCGCAAGGCGATCGTCCAAGGCAGCCTTATGTGTTATTGCTTAGTTGAGCTAAAGTTTGGTTCGGATAAGTTAGGATTCTCTTTCTTTACCTTTGCCTACAGCGCAAGACGACCGAATTTTCTTCCTCGTCAAATCCGCACGTGCAGAAAGTTCGTGTGGCCAAAAGAGTTACGATATGTCGGAAAATGTGTAAGTGCAGGATGGTTATGAAGTTCGGTGGGCGAGTGAAGTCAAGTCATCGGACTACCTGGCCTGCGCTGCTAAGACCGCACAACACAAATATATCATAAAGCATCGACAGAGGCCCCGTAATAACACGTGCAGTGCAGCAACGTCGCACCATCATCATTCGTGCATGAGTAGTTGAATTCCAAGGACATGTCGAGAGAAAAATCTCTCCTTGTCCCACTCAGTCACGACTTTTAGCGTATGCACAAGTAAATGTCTCTCTCTCGTACGCACAAACACGCGCGCGCTCTGACTTCTTCCTCATGCATGAAATTAACGGCGCGTGAATTAACGTTGCGTTTGAACCCGATGAAATTTACTACTCTCTTCGTTAAATGTCACGTTGGGGAAAACAATTGCTTTGATGTGTGTATTAAAGTTGCTACTCCAATGGGCTCCCTGAAGAGCTCAACATGGGTGGGCCTCTCGCTGTCTGGCAAAGATCACGCAGACTTTAATCTGGTAAGAGGCATTCAGCCGCAGAATCGATGTCAAGTCAAATCGGTGCTTGTTTGTTAGTGCCTTCTGGGCTACTTCAGATGGCTCTTTTTTACTAGATATGTTTGTCGTTTGCTCTTATCGTTCTATTCTTCAGCCATCGGTCAGTCTCTACCAATCAAGATTTTCTCTTCCAGGAAAAAATGTAAGATGCTTCGCACTAACATGCATATATGAGTGAGTGTAGCATTAGGCACAAAATCACAGCATTATTCATTTGTGCCTCTGGAAAAGGTTCGGACCTCCGCACAGAATGTGACAGCGAAATTTTTCATCGTATGATTAGACATCTTGAGGGACCACTTAGACCCAAAGTCAGAGTTGCCAAAACAACTCCCCCCTGGTTACATCTGGCACATCCTTGACATCCTGCACTGAACCAGAGTGCACAGGCAGCACGTCAAAGGTCAGTGCATACCTATACCTCACCATGTGTACGCGCAACTGTCCTTAAAAGAAACTTAGACAGAATCGGAAACTTTCTCCCCATTCATCATCAACATGTCGTCCCTGGTTTTTAGTTCCTTAAAGGCCAAGTATGTAGTGGACAAAAAGCGAGAAACCAAAGAAGACGATGACGCTGGTTATCTAAAGCAAACAGTGTGCGGTACTTTTTCATGACATCCTTTCAGCTAGAAACAATTACGACGTCCTCGCTCTCCTCACAACCAAAGGATTCGTGATCTCTCGGACCATTTTTTCTCCTCTCTGCTCTTTGAACTCAAAAGACTTCACTCCCACCTGCAGTTTCGACACTTTGCTGATTTCTTAGTCTCGATTTCTTTGGCGAACCTTTAGTTGCCTCCCTCAAACGTTTCAAACGCCAAGCGCAATGCAATGAGTGGACAGTGGTGGTAAAATTGAGGGCCTGACTGACTTCAACGCAGAAATTGGACCTCGTAAACAAGAAACAGGCTCAGCCTCATCAAGAACAACTAAGTGTCCTCTAGCTCCTTTTCTTGTGGGCCTGCGGCCCATTTACATGTGTGTTGTGCTTGTGGTGGAAGAATTTTCGCAGTAGCTTATGAAGATGACATTTTATTCACTGCACACTGCACAATTCTCCTTTTGTTCACTGGTGGATACTTTATGAATCTCTTTCTCCCTCTCGGACATCGAGTTCGTCTCCTGCTTCTAGCACTATCTGTTGTTCACTTCTGTCATGAAAAAAATTATGTTTGTGAGTGTCACACGCACTCAATTGCAATTTTGACCCATCCACCCATGTCACTCCTGAGATTGGGGTTGCTTTCCTCCCAAACAGGATCCGTCCGCCCATGTAAGTGTAGTTTGGGAAGAACGAAAAACTTGGCCAGGCCCATTAGTGGAAGGATTTGGGTGAGGAGAACAGGGGAGGTGGCAATGCTTTGTCTCAAAACTTTGCTAGATTCTTTCCAACACAGCAAGGAAGTTGTCGAGGTTGACGAATGGGAAGCTGTGGCATGCGTTCTCCTACTGCTGGATGTGACTACTTATGCATACCTTAAAGGGTTGAAGTTATGTCCCAAATGTCTCTTTTGGGCAGGAATTTTGAACACACTCGGTCTCATATTGAAAAATAGATCGTCTCTAAATTTTGCCTACACTTGTTCGTATGTGTGGGACTTGCCCAAGGAGGCGGCGAAGAGATCTCGCCCTGCAGAGCATTCAGCAAACTTTTGACCTCGACTGCGCTGTACCTGTCGTCCTGTTCAGCAGCATTGACATTGCCAGAGTCTTGCATCAGGGTGATTGGACGCGTTTCCTCTGGAAACAGTTGGCACAAATAGCTTTCAAATTCCTCCCTACCCCAGGTATTGTCTGGTCGTCCTCCTCATTATGTGAATTCCATAGATCACGCCTGCTTGTTGTTGCTGTTGGCCATTTCTTCGTTCGTGATCTCCTCCTTTTCATTTTCCTTTGTGCGTGCTGGAGTCTGAATAAGACATCAAATCACGCTCGCCCCTCTTTTCTTTTTGGCCTCCATTTCTGTACACGTCCATACTTTTTCCTCAAGGCACTCCTGGAGCTTTGGTGTCGTCGTCGCCAAGCTAACATTGTTGGTGCCACGAGTAAAGTTGTCGCATGAGTGAAAAGCTCACGTTGATGACTCGAACGCTGTCTCGACTCACACGGTGCTATGTTTACAGTATTTTCTAGCACTGATTTCGCCAGTCAAGACGTAGTGAGGTCTCACGACTGCTATTAACCTATTGCGAATTCCTCTCTGCAACTGAAGACATCAAACATGTGAGAAAATAGCGATAGAGTAATGGAGGAAAAGAGAGATCGTCCGCCTGAATCGACTGTTTGATAGTGACAAATGAGAGTGTTTATTTTCTATTGCGCAAATTGCGCACACTCAATAGCAGAGTCGATATATCCATACAGTAAACATATATTGACATTGTGAAAACCAAAATTCATGAGAACAAAAAAATGAAGGAGTGCAGCCAAATACTCGTGGAGAAGAACAATTTTGAGCAATTTTCGCCATTCTACCCGTGGCTGCGGATGTTCGCAGAGTCGGTGTCATCGGTCTTTTTGGATTATCCCGCGTGCCTACCTGCCTACCTGCCTACCTGCCTGCCTGCCCCAATTAACCTTTAGCTTCTTCTTTTTTTTAACATCCTTGACTCTGGATTTGTTGGCTTAAACTAAGGGTAAAAACCCTTTTACGCTCTCCTTGGTTCTCCTCCTACTCCGTGACGTCGTGATTAATCTGACGACGGCAGTTGACAGCCCACAGTTTCCACCTTTTCTTTGTACACATAGTGTATTCCCCCGGTAAACGACTTCTATGGGCTGTGTTATGGGTGCTGATTTTTTTTCTTCATCACACTTGATTCTTCTTTGAGTAACTTATTATGCACACGAGGAAGAAATTCTACAGTGCCAGCAGGGATGCGGATACACATGTCTGGTAGAGGAGGGAGGAGCACAAGAAGGAAACTGGAGTATGGACGAGATCTGCCTAGTCAGAAAAAGCAAGGGAATGGTCATATTTGAGGCTCACACTGTGCGCTTCCCCAGCATGGGTACGAAAGAAAAATGGGTGCTCGATTTCCACAATTTCGCACTATTCACAGCCAGTACTGATTACGAAACTGGCTTGCTACATGCGCTCACTTACTCTTATGTAGGGACTGTGCGATAAGCAAATGAGGTCCAGTCATAGTCGAACAAAGAAAATGGACCTTGAGGCCGCGGAGATAATCGCTGGCATCGCGCTCCTCTTCTCTCTGGGGACACGCGAAGCGCGACTCTGCAACGATTGTTCCAGTGACCTTGGGAACGGTCTGGAATGGCGCGTTCACCTCGTTTCCACCTGTGTCTGCCTCAAAATGCGTGGACTTCGGCCATTTGTGGGCTGCGGAGCACATTTTTGCTCTTTCTCTCGACACTACCTATATTGATCGCACTCATCTTTGTGCCGCTAAAAGTGTTTGTCACTCTGAGTTCCTTTGTGCGCCCTTCCCGGAAGGAGATTTATTGGCTACTTCCATCCTTATCACTTTCAATTGTTGCAAGATTTCTCTTTAGGCGGCAGTAAATAACGCGTCCGCACAATGCAGATTGCAGCACACTCACTCAGGTTTCCTCTTTTTTGTTCTTAGAGGATACGTTCGGCGATATCTTTGCTGCCGAGGAGTCACTGAACCGATTTCTCATCCAGACAGACCTTTCTTTTCCCTATCCCCATTCTGAAACATCTGGAAAGAAAGAGGATGACTTCGTTTGAAGTCATCCTGACCACCCACCCTAAGCCAGATGACGAGAGAGACCGAGCAAGACCAGGATCACATGCGCACGAGCTAGGAGCAGCAGGGACGGAGTGAGGAAAGAACTTGCGAAAAGGACTTTAGGAAGTGATGATGATATTCACACACGCGCCCGCGCGCGCACTCGCGCACGCACACACGTACGCACACGCTCTGCGATGGAGGAGATGACGATTTAACTCGGTGCCGCTTTTTACGTCCTTCTGCGGTTCGCTGACAACCGGGACACCCACAGCTGGAGCACAGCGGAATCCGCCAGCCTGACCTAGTCTCGCCTAGGCGGCGTCCCAGTTGTCAGTGTCCCAGTTGTCGGGTCACCTTCTCTTGCAAGGCATCGCTGTTGGTTGGTGCTTCAACTCTTCCAAATTCGATACCCTCATGTGTAGAGGTGTCGAAAATATATAAAAAAAAGCACTCTCCATGGGCGGTGCCACCTATATTGCTCTTGATTTGCCTCCAAAGTCCCCTTCCCAGAGAATCTTCCAGCGGCTTGATTATGGAGCGAATGTGATGAAAGTCATTACTACCTGTAGATGATGCTTTTTTTATTTCTTTGCCGCCTCCACATGACGATCTGATCATATTGTCACAATATAACTCATCGAAGCGACGAAACTGTGTCGACTTTTGTTTATATGAACAAAAACACAGTGAACAAGAGGTTTCCTATTGTCCCCCGCAAAAAGTCACTGGGCGTAGTTAACGTGGTGCCTGCCAAATTGCTTTGCAGGTGCTTGACTTGGGCTTCAACCTGTTGCGCGACTTGCCGCTCGACGCCTTCCGCGGGGTTCCCTCCCTCACCCTGCTGGCTTTGGACGGGAATCCCATGGCCACCTTACCCGAGCAGACATTCGCGCATCTGAACGGGAGCCTCAGAGGACTGAGCCTAGGAGGGCGATTCCTCACGTGCGACTGCCGCGTTCGATGGGTGGCAGAATGGATCAAGAAATACGACCTCCAGGTAAGCAACAGTCAACCACGTTATCAAATTCCACCAAGTCTTGATGCGGACTTGCCTTTGCTCGACAGGTGACCTCTCGGGAAAGAAGTCCTCAATTTTGCGGACATCCGCAGCATCTCAGAGGAGCAAACTTCTTTCAGCTGGCTCCAGGAGGTGAGTTTTGCCTTACTGCCTGATCGGCGAGCAATCGCACACGCCCTCTGATGTATCCAAACAGCAACGATTAATGTTTCGTGATGTCTTTTGTTGGGCAGCTTATTTCACGTTTTGTTGCCAAATTAGCTACTTCAAGCAGCTACGCCCAAAAGTACATAGACTAACAGTAGTATGTCGTGCAGTACAGTCAGAGAACTTTGTCGGTTAGGTGCTAGCTCATCAAAAGGTACGTAAACACCACCAGCTCTTATGATTTAACTTATTTATATGCGAGGGCAGAGCGTGGCAGCGAACGATCAGACAATGCACTCGTACAAGGTGCAACAAAATTGATTATCGTACTAGAATTTTTGCCAAAGTCGCCGGTTTTTTTGCCTTAAGCTTGTCCTTCCTGATACATTGCTTCTTCGGTATTTAGTGAGGCATCCAAAATGCTCTTACATTTTTGGGTGCCTCACTAAATGCCGAAGACATTTTGGCAGCCCTGACTCTGAGACAGAGACGCACACATGAGCAGGTGGAGGGACTTGATTCGTAGGGGGACAAGTCAATTTCCTTATGCATATGCAAGGCTTGGGTTCGACTTTCTCTCCCCTGTTCTGGTCCAATGGGCCCATCAAGGGGCTCCATTGCAGGACAGAGTAACAATGTCACACCAGACAAGAAAAGTGAAACAGTAATGGAAACTGGATTTCTCTTTGGTACTTCACGTCGTGCGTTTGCATTACCAAGGCCCCAAAAGTCCACGAAGGGCAATAAAACGAGCAGCCCATTTTTGGACGTCGCTTTAGTGTAAAAGGTCCTTGGAAAAGATGGGATCGCATCCCATTGAAATAAACTGTGGGCGACGAACGGAGGGAGGGAAGGAGTAAAGTGAGATCAAAATCTGACGGATGTCAGGAACATCAAACTCAGATAAATCGTGGCAGGAAAAAAGAAGAAACGAGGAGAGCAACGAACCATTTATGCATCACTGTCGCCCAAAATCAACTGCGGACGAGACCTTTGCTGAGCGTTAAGAAGAAACAAAAGTTCACGCATAAGCACTGCTCATACCGATGTCTCAAGGCCCTCTTGCTTTACAGCAAGTTGAGCAGCAGCAGCGGCGGCCTCAGTAGTCCAACTGAATGGGCCTATTAGGCCCCCTTCCCTCATTTCCTTTGGCCGTGGGAAAATGCAATAGGGGCAATCAGGACGCTCCAACGTAACTTTCCTTAATGCATTCATACCAATGATTATTGCTTTTTGTCGCTCGCTCCAGATTTTCGGTCTATCTGAACTGTGTCCATGCAACGTTATCGACCGTTTCGGGTAGTAAAGTATCCTCCAATTGTCTTAGGCTTAAGAAAGGGAACAGCCAACCTTGTGTTATTCCAGGGGCAGGCAGGCATTCTTGTCTCAATCGTCTTTTTTCTATAGATTTAACATGTGGAAGACCAGATACCACGACTCCCCCTTCCAAACCCACTACCACGACAACTACAACGACGACGACGACAACGCCAGTTCCGCCCACGACGACGCCCACCAGCAGATTGACCACGACTCGAGGAAATCATCAATCGTTCCTGCCGCAAGTGTTGCGCACCATCAACAAATCAGTCCAGCGGCTCCCGACGGCCAGCAGACCGCTACCTCCTCAATCACCGCCGCCGCCTTCGCTGCCACCTTCTAATTCGATTCTAGTCTCTAGACCTCCGCCGCCCAAACCGCCGCCGCCACCTCCATTTAGGGCTGCTAAGATAAAGCCTGGTGACATCATCGCGGAGATCAGGATGACCGTGGGTGACGAGCCGCCGCATCACCAACATCAGTCGAAGCCGGGACAGGGACGTCAACATCAACCCAAAGTATTGCTGCCCCAGCCAACGGTGGTGAGCAGCGCACCACTACTGCCAGGACGCGGTCGGGGAGGCACCGTGCAGTCTCCGTCGTCATTGCCACCTCCCACTCCAGCCTCAGCCTCGACTGGACAGATCATCTCGCGACCTCGAGAACCTCCGGGTCGTTCGAGAGAACCCACATTGGACCGGTCCCGATCGGTGAGTCGACCACAGTTCAGTCTGACGAACAGCCCGTCGCAACAAGCAAAGTCGCCGCCACCGGGGCCGAGAATCATCAATAAGTCCAATCTCGGTGTTGGTCCAGCGCCGCTAGCCAGAGTACCTCCCATACAGCCTAGCTCTCCAGCTCCACCTTCTCCAAGGTAACGATGGCGTTCTTGTCAGCACTTCTCTCACAGGGAGCTCGTAGAAAGTTTGCTTCTATCAGCAGTCGTTTTTCCAGACGTCGTTCGGACGTCATCGCTCGACCGCGTGCCGACGATCGCGTCATCGACCTTCGGACGAGCGAAATATTGACCAAGCCTGCCTCGTCTGCCTCTTCCTCTTCCTCCGCGCCCAAGGAGGTGATCGTACGTGACGCCTACAAGGAGGACACGTCGATCGTCATCAAGTGGGACTCGGAAACCTCAAATATTTTAGGATTCCGAGTGGTTTTCAGGTACGTACGATGGATCGATGTACAGTACAGTAGAAGTTATTTCATATGGTCACGATGATCCGTCTGCACCCAACTGTGACCGAATCAAATAATTGTGGCAATATCGAATTCGTATGTTAGGGAATCTAAGATTGCCAAGAACGGCCTAAAATGTCATAATTACGGCTGTTTAAAATCGTTGTCACAGTCAATTACTAACGGTGATCATCAGTATCAAATCACAAAGTACGCAGAGTGCTTACTTCAAATATTTAGCAGCGACCATGAAGCTTGGCCACTCTGGTCTGGTTGAAGTTGGGCCTGGCCGGGTCTCGATGACCAAGTCTGCAATGATCCCAAAATGTACTACGGTTACATCAATGCAGAGCATTTCGAAACCTCTGACCACATAACCGCACTTAATTACTAAGTTCTCTATGATCGAAGACACAGTGACTTTACGGAACAAATGTAACTTTGTTGAATATAACTATTTGGAATGATTACTGCATTACTGTGTGATGTCAACAGCTTGAACGCCTTCCAGGATCTTCGGCAAGCCAGAGTTCAAACAGGGTCCACCGCTGGCTCCAAGTGAGAGGGAGTCCAAGATCAAGAATGTGCCTTCCAACGTAAGAATTTCTCTTCTCATCCATGAGAGTAATAATGTGAGAAGAAAAACGATCTATTCGTCACGGTTTGGGCAACGCTACTCTTCATCCTTACTCTCTTTAACTTTTTCCATGTGAAAAACAGACACGTCACGCAAATCAGCTGGACTTTTCTGTCGCGTCATGTCAGGGTTCAGGGATCTCCTCTTCTGAGTACACGAAGTAGATGATAGAGGTGGTGGGGTTGAAGTGATGGCCCCGAAATTGGTCGCAGGCCCACTTTTACTCATTCATTTCGCACGCGAGCCTTTTTTCACCACGTTTCGCCACGTTCTCACTCTGATTGCAGTAAATGCAATAGAAAATAGAATGAGGAATGATGGATACATGTGTGATAGACATTAACGTCCAACTTTCCAACAGCATTCTTATTAATCATTCTCTGCAAACATTCAACCAAGACAGTTCCTTATAACTTCGATTGCACACTTGATAGCGGATAATTTAGGTATGCCAACAAAAGTTCGCTCAGCATTTCCTAAAAATTGAGCTCCAACTGGGTGTAAACATCTGGTTGAACGTTCACTTGAGTGCCACCCCGTAGTTTTCGCCAACCAACCCGGACCGCACCTCCTCATTTCACTTGTGCATTTGCTGAGGTTGAAAAGTTAGAGTAAAGGCCGCCATATTCATAGCAAGTATACGCATTATAATTCATGAAAAACTTCATCAGCAGAAAGTAGAGATTAAAAATTTCATTCTCCTGAACTTTTTGAATATTGCTTGGAATTTATTCTATTAGCAGTTGCTTCATATCTTGGCTCACAACCTATCTTTCAATGCTAACTGATGGTTTTACTATAAAACGACAAAGCAACTTCTTCATCTTTGGTCTTGCAACCTCTCTCCATTTCATGCTAACCCTCTCTGTTTTGAGAGGCATTTTGGAAGTGGACTTTTTGCATGTTTCACTGCAAGAAGCAGTGAAAGATGAAGCAGACCCGCCGGGCGCAAATTTCTAGAAAGTCCCAGCACCATCTCGCTGTCTTGGGGTCCTCACTCTTCTTTGTTCTTACTTCGCGTCCACCTTCCGCCCAGTTCAGTCAAGTAGGAATGCTTTTCTCCTCTGCTTATTCTTACAGGAGTGCATCGTGGTGTGCGTGGTGTCTCTGGAGGACATCAGAATCACTCCTGGCACCGTGGCTTACGACCAGTGTCGGGAAATCCGGACAGAGGGCGTCGGCCGGCGCATGGACTGGGTCATCATTCCAGCGTCTGCCGCAATCGTTGCCACGGTCGTCATCGCCGTGATCATATTTATCGCATGCCTTAAGTCCAGTCAGAAGACTAGGGAGGCAAAGGTGAGCACACAGAGGGACTAGCTAGTACTGCATTAGTTTGTTAGCGCCGTTACAGCACTCGCAAGCGCATAAGCAGTACGGTGTCTAATGTAGTGATAGGTGACTTTGGTTATAGTCGTAGCTTCGGGTACGGTCATCTTGACCATTAGAAATACAGTCTTTCAGCAGACTTGGTTGTCACTAGTGAGGGCATGGCTTATGTAAAAGCACATTTCAGCCACATTTCAGAGATTACGTTACAGGGTATATTATCTTTAAATCCCGCCCTCTTTTATTGTTTTACGGTTGCTTTTCTTTTGGTTGACCAAACAGACCCTGGAGCAGTTGATACCATGACTATAAGGGAACTGTATGGCTGTAAGTGATATAATTATCTGATGCACATGAAGTGAAAATTTGGAAATTGGAAATCCACCACTCTTGGCGGATTATGACTGAAAGTGTGATGACTGTAAGCGGAGAAAACTGTGATCTCTTGGCAGATTCTCGACGAAAAGCCCGGCATACACACTTTGAGTATGAACGGCATGGGGACATTGCCCTCCCACCATCATGGCCCGCCTCTGGCCGGTCTGGCCGCCTTAGGACTCGGCCTGCCTCCTAACCAAAAAGACTGGGACCAGATGTCCATGTACAGCCAAAAGACAGACAGGAGCGTCCCCAGAGCCAGAATGTATCACATGGAGAGGGCAGGTGAGTGATTGAGAGACTGGATGACTGGTCTGCGTATGCTTGCGTTACTACTCATTTTAACTGAAGCAAACGTGATGACATGCATACGTCCGTACCATGCACGTGTTGCTAAGGCTTGACCTCCACTTCTACTGCTTATTGACTCTTCGTGACCTACGACTTTGTTGACTTCTATTATGTAAGGCTCGATCAGTGGTGGTTACATTCCGGAGGATGCGCGCTCGCACTTGAGTGCGCTCAGCAAGTCCAGGTCTATCGGTGATCTGACCGGCAAAGGCTACAACAACAACAACGGTGGATTTGGACTAGGACTCGGCAGACAAGGTACTCACTGCATGATACAGTACTTGCGGCAGACAGACTGATCTCGTACACCAACTGTACGAAGCATTTGATAGATGTGCATAGGAGCATGTTCTATTTGTTCGTACGGAAGTTGTCTCATGCGTACTAACACTGGGAAATAAGGTACAAGGCGGTGTTCAGGTTCTTGTTCTGGCCGAATAACTGATCTGCTTGCTTGGGAATTAACTACAGGATCAAAAATGGAAGAAAACCGCAGTACTGACTTTGAACTTATTTGGGTCATGCTCACATGCATCACCTGCACATTCTTTGTACCTTATTATCAATGATAAACAAGACATGCATTGACACTAATGAACAAAAAAGCAGAAAAAACGGTGGCAACGACGCTTTTCTTCCATTTTTGTCGCTTGTAGAGGCCCCTTGGGGTCAGGGCCGCAGCAGTCGCCATCATCGCCGCCGTCGCCACAACCAGCAGGATCAACAGCGGCAGCGACAGCGACAGCGACAGCGACAGCGACAGCGACAGCGACAGCGACAGCGACAGCGACAGCGACAGCGACAGCGATCGCGATCTGATCACAATCCTAGCGACCACCGTCTTTGGCGCGAGCTCGCCTCTCTCGCCATTCTGGAAAGGCACCAACATATGAGCGTGGAAGATGAGCCTTGGCAGTCGGAACATGAACTCAGAGACTTCTACAGGCGCAATGGACTCTTTCCACTCTAGGAGACTGAAAAGCCAAACACTTGCAAATCCTGCACGACCGTGTGCGGTACCACTAGAAACCAAGACTAGTCAACTGTTCATCGACGGAGCCATTATAACCCTACGTTCTGCTGTGATAGCGTTAAACCATTACTAACCGCATGCTCGTGCTGCCTCTCTGTTCCTTCTGACTCATGGACCTGCACGTACACTTCGAGTCTATCTGTGCACTGCTACTTGTCCTCCGCCCATCTAGTTGCAAGTGGTGAGGATCGAGCTTTCATCCGTATGTGTACGTAAAGATGAACGCAATGGCTGTGCACAGCACATGCAGTGAAGTTTTTGTTAATACTAAACGTAACTGGAGATGAAAAATTACAGACCTGAGGCAATCCAGACAGTCCTTGGTCAGTCACAATGGAAACTTTGAAAGCAACAATGGAAGGCACTCAAGGGCCAGTGGAATCTCAAGGTAGGTGGACATTGCAAGCAAATGTTGGTCCTGCAGAGAAAAGATGGTTGAAAGGTAAACTTGAGATATCATTGTAGGTCCTCTCGCAAGTCTGGTGGCAACCATGGTGTCTTCCGTCCGCCAGGAAGTGGGCGCTCGATGTCTCGAGACCGCTTAAATCCTGGGTACATCAGTAGCCAGCAGGAAAATGACTCGCTCAATGACGACTCGGAAGACAACTGGGGAACCAGCACTGACAACAATTGGACAGATTACGACCAGGTACAATCTCATACACCACAAACACGTCGCTGGCAAGAATGTGTAATAGTTGTTCTTTCTTTAAGAGTGCCACATACCTGTACAGCAGCAAGTGTAGTACATGAGCAACCTTGTAGCACGCAAGAACATCAGTACTCTGAGGAGCCAACGCACGTGTGCTCCACTTATACAGCATGTTTTTATCTGGTACTGATTTTTGCTACCAGCATTTATGGACAAGTAGGCGGCCTGAAGGGCTTCCTTGGCCTTTAGAAAACCCATATCATTCTCGCCATCTCTTTGCAAGTACAAAAGCAACGTTGAGAGTAACTTAATTGTGAAAGTTTTCTTTCTGATCAGTGAGTGCGTCAGGGAGTTGTAGATCAGGTCCGCCCTGCAGGTACGAACCTTGATCATGCTCGTGACACACTCACACAATGACCTAAGAAACTTCTCCTTGTCCAGGAGGACAAGGAAGTTGCTCTGACGTGTTCACATTTGAGAGCGTTGCCTAAACTGAGAAGGACCATAGAGTAACAATACCAAGAGGGCCAAAGTCACAGGAAAAGCTAATTTGGGGCTTACGCCATCTACATACGGTATCAGATCTCAAGAGCGTGAGTGTGTTTCATGGTGGACTCTTACTTGAACGACCGCAACACTTTCCCACTCCTCATGCCAATCCTGGCTAAGATCTGAGCAGCGACCTGCCAGATTTGGAGCAATTTGCAAAAGGTGGCCACGATTATGTCAGTGACAGTTGAAAAGATGCCACTCAGCTTGCCTGGAGTCGGTCCTCTTCCTTCCTCTTACTCTATGGGAGCACCTAGGAAAATCATGGGTGGCAACACCTACCTTCTTTCTGGTGTCACGTTGAAGTCTTGCTGATGTGCTTAGACCTTATCGAAAGTAGTTGAGCCGAGAGGAGGAAAAAGACTTTACAATCTCATTGACTTGAATAGAGACATTAGATGAATCCATTGGATTTTCCAATGCGTGATGTGAGGTTATAGGCATACAGGAGATCGTATGTACATTTATGTGCCTGTCTCTGTGGAAATGAGGGGCTTACCTGCAAGACTGAGAGTAGGTTAATTTCTCTCTGCCATAAAAACCTTGCTGGGTTCCTATTGTGTAGCGAAATATTTCCACATAATGTTATTATTGTTATATACAGCAGAACGACGATAAGATGCTCTCTCATGTTAGCTCTGACGATGACAGGACTTTGATCACCATGAACTTTCTCCACCTAAAATTCTGATTCACTAGGCATGCCCATCTTTCTGCATTTTCCTCAACAAACATACAAGTCAAACAAAATCAGTGTGCTGGTATTCTGCTGTCACATTTTTTTAAGTCAAGTAACATGTTTGAGACGAGGCTGTAATTGGCTTATTCTTTCAGTAAAGGAGACTTGCTGGTCTCTATCTTTTAAGCTTGATGTGGAAATAACAAATGACTGTGTAGCCAATTCTTAAAAATGTGTTCAAGGGCAGCCTGGTATACCCCGATAAAGCAGGGCACCGTTAATGTTAGAAAACATAGAAAAAAGATGTCTTCAACGACTCATTTTGCGGATTTCTACCAGGTCACTGTTTTGCTGGTATGCCCCTCTTATACGTAAGCTTACTTAGGTACGGTATAAAAAATTGTGTGTCTTCTAATAACCATAGCACTGCACTACATCATAATGACTCTTCAATCTGATTTCAGGATATTTATATGCACAGGAATACTACGAAGTTTGGAGGCGGAGGACACATCGGCAGGGGCATGTTCTCTCGAGACGACGTGAACCTCTGAATATAACATATGCTAAGAATACAATGATTAGTGGCATGAAGAAAACAAAATTAATAAAGTGGGCGATAAATGCACAAATGGGCATATGAGGACAATTGCTGCTACAGAAAAAATGAGTGAAATGGACGATGACCCATGCACCTTGATTCAGAGTGGAATGGGGGGAGAGAATTGGATTTTTGTTTGTGGACATTAACTGGGTACATGTATGTAGTAACTGCTTCTGGTGCAATATTAATGAACAGTCATCTATTCTTGTTCAATCTGGTGTATGAGAGTGTGCGTACTGGCGTGTACGTGGTGGCGGGAGAAATCCGTCGGAGCTACTGTGCACAATACTAAACTGTGTTGTTGCTTCCTTCCAGAGTAAGTCAATGCTGATCGAACCTGTTGCAGTCAATCACAAAAAAGAACTCGGTCAAGATTCACTCTCTCTGTTAAGAAAACATGCACGCACTGGACATAAAAACTGCGACGGATTTATCGCGTCTCCTCTGCACAATGCTGCGGAGGAAAAAATCTCGGAGAATCTTGAGGGGTGAAAAGACTCTTTTGAATATGAGGTCAAACGAGATTATGCATTTAATGAAGTGAGTTGCGGAAGGGGTGAATTTTTAGATTCCACTATGTTCGCAGCATTTGGATGCAAGATCAAGATAGCAATAGTTAAAGCTCTTATGTTATCTGAGCTACTGGCTACTCTTCTACCCGAGCCTGGTGAATAAAACCAATCCTTGTCTGCCTGTCCTGCACAAATGACAATTCAAAAAGTCTAAGGGGGCCGAATGAGCTCAAATCGCGCCAAATGACTTGCTTTGAGACACAATGAAAAATAAACATTGATCTCTCCCCAACTCACCTTATTTCATAAGTCACCTTGCTGGACCTCACGATAAAAAAGTTTTACGTTTCAACATTCTCTGCAAATCTTCCTGTAACACACTGTACAACAACAACCTAATCTACTTTGTGTATGCATATTAATCAAATTGTAAATATAAGACTACAATCATAAGTGCTGGGGTCTATTAAGATTCACATGATTATAGCTTAGCTTGCAATATAAGAACCTCATTATGCTATATCACCAGTTCGTAGTAGTCCGCGAAAGCCACTCTCTTGCCAGAAAGTCCACAACCATCCTGCTGAGTTTGTCCTTGTACCTCAGGTGGAGGTTGCGTTTGCCATCCGGGAATCGATGAAGGCTGAAAAACATCATAAAACCTTTTGTGCTGTGCAAGAGAAAAATTAAGAAACTTTTACAGGTGACAAACAGGGAGGGCTGGCGATGCCCTGATGAACAAGTTACAAATGTGCCAATAGCGGCTTTTATTTTGTCTCTTATCTTTTGCAATGTGATCTTTAATAAATGAAGTAGTTTTGGGTCATGGGGGAAGAGGAGACGGTGGATTGTGCAACGTGTAGGTCCACTTTACACCGTGCATACTTCGCACCGGGTGTCTCATTGACACTGTGCCAGGGTGATGCCTGTACCACATCTTCAAACGGGCATAGATTTTGTTGACCTGGACCTTGTGGCATTCTGCACTCCTCATGAACTCGTTTAATAACATCAGGAAGTCAGACTTTTCCGAGAGGAAGCAATATATTTAGCTTTTCAAGTGTGGCATTTTCCACATCAAGACACAGCCACTTTGAAGGAGAATAATTATAGGACACAACAGATATTCCCTCAAGGACACATTTTCTGGGGATACTTCTTTAGACGTGCCATAGATGATATAAATCATTCAATTCTGGATCCTCTCCAGGAACGTTCCGTCCACTGTATCAATTTTCTTGAACTTCACCTGTACACATTGTGGCCACTTTTTGTTGTGGAAAAACGCCTGTCTTTTGTTTCAAATTCAAACGGAAAGATTAGGTTCTCAAACAAGGACAAGAATGTCAAAAGTGCTTGTTTGCCCCACTAAATTTGGACATTTAGTTTGGCATCGGTTTAAGCTGTCTTAGCTACAGTTTCAGACAACCTCCATGGCTACCACTCAAATTTATTGACTTTCTCTCTCCAGCAACTAACTCCACAAAATCGAATGTTACCTGCATAAAATTTTTGCTACTGTCAGTGAACGTACTCCAGTTAGCTATCACAAGTCTGCTGACAGTCACGGGACAGATATTTCCTCTTTTACATTTTTAATGAGTGACCCTGTATATGTGCTGTGCTCCGCACTGTTGCTTTCTCACTGTTTTTATGGGCACGTCTCCCACTTACTCAAGCTCATAGCACCACTGCACACGGTATGTATTTGGCACTGCTTTCAAGAAGAGACTCTTTTATTTCAACTGGAGTACATGTCCTTACGTGGAGAAAATGGAAGAAGATGCTAGCCATTTACTTCGGTCTCATATTTATGGCTTTCGCCTTCAGAACCTTCTCACGTCAACTAGACCAGAAGAGAGAATCAAAGTCTTCAGTCGTAAATGAAGAGGTGACTGTCAATTCTGAACAAGTGCCTCTGGTCGACTCCCAGGTGGATGAGGAAATGTTTGTCTCCACGTGTGAAGCAAGCACAAATATCTCCATATCGAACCTCGATGAATTCGAGGCACTTATGGCATCCAGGATGAGGAGGGTGGCTGCCACCTGCAGCAAAAGAAAACATCGGAGAAACAGATATAATAAGTTCAATCAATTCTTCATGGTAAATCAACTCAAACTACTCTGGTGTCCAGTGTACAAGGCGGCCACAAGCAACTGGAACAAATACCTCATCCAGCTGCACAGGTCCTCCGTATCTAAGGTGATCTATACTTGCATTCCCAGTTGCGCACCTACATAAGTCATGCTTCTCCATTTAGAAAAACGATAGTCGTCCGTGGACGCTTGTCCGAAAATTGTATCCTCGCTTTAAGAAGCGCAGCAAGTTCCTTGAGATACTGAGCAGGGATGATGTGACAAGATTCATCGTCGTGCGTCATCCCTTCGCCAGACTCGTCTCCGCTTTCAGAGACAAACTCGAGCACTTCTCTGGAAAGGGTCACTACTACGACACCTACGGTTCACAGATAGTAAGAAAATACCGAGAGAGAGCGCTGAAGCGGTTCGGACAGGAGTTCCTCAGCCAGACGTTCGACATCGAGAGGGGCAAGGCGATGCCGACCTTCTGGGAATTTGTGCAGTTCGTGTTGGACCTCAAGTCCCCATTACAATTTGACGAGCACTGGCAGGCGATCAGCTTTTTCTGCCAGCCTTGCAAGGTCAACTTTAGTCATATTATCAAGCTGGAGTCATATAGTGTCGAGGAGCAGTGGTTTCACAAGTTCCTCGGGGTGAATAAGGCTCTGAAGCCCCTGTATGAGAACCGACACAGGCCGGGCACGTCTTCTCAGGAGAAGATAACTCAAGATTACTTTCATCAACTTTCTCTTGAAGACGTCCAAAGATTGTACAAACTCTATGAGGAAGACTTTCTAATGTTCGGATACCGATTCAACTTCGGGAATCAAACCTTCGGATGCCGGGCAGAATGAGCCAAAAGATTGAGTTCTGATCAACTTTAGATGTGGTTGTCGTCGTACGTAAATAGTTATGATTGAACGCTTGAAGACACCGAATGCAGGGTGTCGTAGAGATGTGGCAAATTTTGAACCATGTTATTTTCCACGGTTCCCTTAAACGTGGATTAATACCAAACCAAAAAAATCTACCACAAAAAAGTACACCAAGTTGTTACCATGGTCTTTTGAAAGCAGCAAGATCATTTCCTGACATCTTCCACGGGAATTGCTGTTATTTCAGAAGGTCTAAAAAATAAAGCTCTCTGGGGTGAATTATCAAAAAGAAAGGTCCTGTGGGCAGTAGCTATATTCCAAGAGGTCAAAATGAAATGAAGAGACTGTATATCTTATAAGTGCAAGCTGTTGCACTTTAATACAGCTTGCTGCAATTTCTCTCCATATCAAGGATGATTGTCGAGCACAGCATAATCTGCCCACCTCTCTTTAAAGTTGTGCTGAAAAGGTTCAGAGGCCTGTTCAGCCCAGCCCTCTTTCTCCTACAGAAGTCTGGTACATGTGAAAAAACACAGTGTTCTTTTTGGTGTGACATTGATCTCAAGAATGAGACCTTGAAGTTTGCTATGTCTTGCTCAAATGATGTTTTCAAGAGAGTGCTAAAGCAGGATGCTGTGACAGTTTCAAACTGCTCCAGAGCAATGGCAAACTTCTCAAGTTTAGATGGCAGCCCTGTTTTGAACTGACCCAAGCTGACTTTGTCGTAGAGGACCTCCCTAATCCTCCTTCTTCTCTTTGCCCCTTGCCAGTTCTGCCACTGCTGCCATGCTGCCTCCACTCCATAGAAAATAATTTTGTGACCTCATATTTGGTTTCAAAGTGACCTCAAAATGGACCTTCAACCCTCCTGTATCCTTCTCTGGGTCAAGCTGGCTATTAATTTATGTATCTGGTAGAAAATATCAAGCCTTTATTAGCAAAATAATTTTGTTGCAAGTCACTTCTAAGCTAAGACGGTTATATTCTCGACCCCTGAGAAGAAAATTGCAATTTTATCTCATGGATGCCATGAAAGTGATTTGATTTTTGGGACCAATGAAAAGCTAAATATGTCTGCTTACAAGATCTGGAAGTCACGAGAGTGGTAGGTTTTTTTTGTATTTATCCATATTTACCACATGCATTACTGCAATTCCTGTTTTCTCAAAGTATCTCTATTTGGTTTTTTTACATTGTATTAATCGGATTCAAAAAATGACTAGTTGACATGGTAAGTGAAGGTAGAAAGAAATGCACAAAAGTTGTTGAACACGGCAGCCATTTCCCTTCAAGGAAGGGCAAAATTATGATGAGAGTATGTACTTATGGTCTCTGTACCGAACACTTTCATAACTGCTGAAGTTTCTAATCCAGCCGCTCCCATTGGTGCTTCCCCTGGGGTCGTCATGGCCCTCGTACTTCAAAATGCAAACTCAAGCTTTTATTGGTATTTGCCCAGACAGACTTATATAATTTTTGATACTATTACCAAGCGAAATCTATGTTAGTACAGAAATGCTCAAGGATTGGCTTCCTACCGAAAATGCCAGTAGTTCCTCTGCTTGAGTACCATAAGCAACAATATAACCAAGGTCTATGACCAGGTTTCGAGCAAAGAGTATCTGCTGGCCACAGCAAGCAAGAAGCAATATCAAGTCCACATTGACTGTCGGGCTGGACAGGCACAAGAGTGATGGTTGTGAGAGCTTGCAAGAATAAATGAATAAGTTGCTCTGCATAAGGATGATGTACTGGTCAGCTTCCAGATCTATGTAACTCTGTGATGAGAGGTTGACACTCACAAAACGGAGCAGTTGCGCTATTATTTTAAGACACCATTTAATCAGCACCTTCTTACACAAATCTCTAATAAACGTCATTTGTTTGTTTTTTGGAATCTCTACTTCACGCTGATTCACTTGATTTGAGTTTTTATGCCTGCATTGACTGTCAAAAGAACCTGACAATTCCTCCCTGATCAGTCTCAGTCATGGATCCACAATGCCCATATCCAAGTCTCCCAAGGTCTCCACGGATGTTGACTCTCTTGAGTCAACATCCGTGGCACAATGCGGTGACACTTTCTAGGGAAGAACTTGCAAGAAACGCAACTTTCCCTGCCTCTCTAGGCAATCTTCTGCTGTACAGTGCTTGCCATGAATAACGTTGCTTGGTACAAATCGTTGTCCTGTGCTTACTGGGATAATTGTAAGGTTGAATTTAAGGTTGGAATGTGTGATGAAGAGTGTTAGACACGAGATCCGACAGTTTCAAGCACTCATTGTCATGCTAGAGCACTTTAAGTGTGATGAGTTGATAAGAGCACTGTGCCGGTCATGGCTGAAATTTGATGTGAAAGTGGCTTTGCCCCCCTCCCCCCCGGGAGTTGCGCTAAGCTGCAAAAACACTATACAAGACTAGGCAGGAAAAGGTTGAGAGACGTTGCCACATTTGTTCACAGCACAAAATGGCAACAAGCAGGTCCAAGACTTTATCCAAGATGGATCTCCTGTCCGGGTGCAATGAGGCCATCATCTGTGGCTTCGAGAGGAATCTCACCACCTCTGGCACCGCGCACATCTTTGATGTGATGCAGCACCAGATGCAGAGGCTCATGGCTTGGTGGTATGACAATGGCAACATCGCCCCAGTGCAAAGGCCGGGTCAACCTCACTCAGCGCAATGGACACATGCATGCAGCACGATTGCAGAAAAGGTTGCCCCAGACCCAGTGTGGACTGTCATGGACCTCAGCAGGGAGTCTGTTGTCTCCAGGACAACAGGTAGGAGGGCTGTGAAGGAGCTTGGCCTGTGGTCATGCACCTGTGAGAGGCAACAAAAACTGACAGCCCTAGACAAGACCAAGTGGCTAGAGAGAGCAAGAGGACTCCTGTGACTCCTTAGACAGCCTGGCACCTCGAATTTTTATGGACAAGACTCGTTTTGAGCTCAACCCATACTTGAACAGCACAAAGGATCGTGTAATTGAGGCTGCTGCAGGTGATGGAAGGGATGCCAGCATCAATGCACGGTGCTGCAGTGAAGGCCTCATTATTCTTGGTGTCTTTGTATTAGGTGGGAGGTCCTAGTGCCACATTTATCAGCGACAGGAGACCATCTCAGTGCAGACATTCATCACTGCCATGCGACAGTTCTTCTGTTGGCTGGGAGGGGACAATGGCAAGAACAGCCTCCTTGTCATGGATGAAGCCCCTGCTTACACAGCCAACATGATGCAGGTAGCAATGTCCAGGCTCATGGGTGAGGTGGAGGGAGCACTGCTTGGCAAGCAGGACTAGCCTCCACACTCCTCCAACCTCAACCCCCTTGATTTCACAGCATGGGATCCTCTGCAATGCACCGTGTGTGGGTCCAACGCCACACTGAATCTCTGTGTGCTGGAGGAGAGGATCTGGGAGCAGTGGGATGGTCTTTTCACTCCAGAGAACATCTGGCACTATTGTTCTTGTCTCTGCCAGTGGCTCAAGAAGATTGTGGAAAATGACAGTGGCTACATTTAAGGCTGCCACCACAATTGCTGAGCTGAGCATCTTTCCTAAAAATGTGTCATGTCTCATCTCCATGAAATACACTTGTCTGTGTGCTCGTCAGGCAGTCGCCCCTTTCAGCCCAGTATCTCTCAACCTTTCCAGGCCTAGTCTTACATAGTATTTTTGCAGCATAGGACAATGCCATGGGGGTTGGGGTTGGGGTAAGTGAGGCCCCCTGAAAGTGGGGGGTCTGGAGGATGGGAGCCCTCCAGAAAATTTCAGCCCCTCTCACTTTCAAAAAGTGGTCAAAAACATCAAATTTTGGCTGTGACCCGCATGGTGCTCTTGTCAACTCATCACACTAAAAGTGCTCTGGTGTCTTAAGGAACATTCAAAATGGTGACCCAGTGTAATAAACGTTTTGTTACAGTGTCTGAATAATCAAATACATGCTGAAATTAAACCCAGAAACATCCCCAGTCTGCATTTGGGCGCTTTTGGAACAGAACAAAAAGTGCCCTCAAATGATATCTGCACTCTTCTGGGTGAACCACAGACTTAGTAGTTACACCCAGACCTCCTGCTTGGCAGAGCCATCTATTGGATCCCTGATAGGCAGCTTAGAGGCAGAAGGACAGCTTGAGGGGAGGGAGGAGAAGGAGTGGTGAGCAATAGGGATGCAGGCAAGTATTCTGTGGTAGAGATGAGCAATCCTCCGTTATTGACGGTAGAATACAGTGCTTGGCATAAAAAATGTCGCCTAGTACATATCACTGTCAGATGCTGACTGGGGATGTTTCCAAGTGAAATGTTTACATGTAATTGATTATTGAGACGCTGCGACATGACTTTTGGTAAACAAGATCACAGTTTTGACTGTTTGTTAAGGCTCCAGAGCACTTACAGTATCATTAG